>JACCDO010186716.1_pt1 | contig 18588 bp, 13 predicted proteins | sample 7446101 | NCBI WGS metagenome assembly JACCDO01 (sample SAMN15323440, study PRJNA562643) | freshwater metagenome | isolation source: river surface water | place: USA:Blue River Watershed | collected 2017-08-16 | reverse complement strand
AGCCCGCTTCAGAAAAGCTTGGTTCCGAAACAAAGTTTCGGAACTGAGAAAACGAAGCAGGGCTTCCATTCGTCGCTGTATGGGAACTGTCCCAGAACTGGGACAGTTTCCGGACCAGACGATAAAATTGTTATTTTTATATTCAATAAAAATAACAAAAAAATGTAGTAAAAAAACTTCTCCCAAAAACAAACATTTCTATTGTTTTTTTTTATTGTTTGGTGACCGCGGCTCTCACGTGCATTAACGCCAAATCGGGTTTCAATGGAACGCCCGTTTTTTCTTTATGTAACAGCAGCGCCGATTTCGTGAGTCGAAGCACGGTGTTCATGTCGGCATTGTCTTGGAATTTGGCAGTGAGGGCCACTTCGCGTTCCGCCTCTTCGTCGTAATCGAGGTCCGCCGTCACGGGTTTCACACGTGGTGCCACGGTTTTTTTGTTGTCTTTGTCTTTTTCTTTGTCTTCCGTTGGTTTTTTAGTAGTAGTAGCAACCGGTCGCAATCCTTTGAAGGCGCGCGCCGTTTTCAAATTCGTGGCGATGTCTTTGATTTCGTCGGGCACATTGCCCGCTTCCGCGGAATCCAAAGAAAATAGATGATACAAATCGGGATGTCCTTTTTTGTATCTGGCTCCCAACACGTAATGCGAGACGGACGCCCAGCGTTTGCGGTCGACCGTAATGGGTGTCTTGTCCCAATCGTCGTCGAGTTTTTTGCGCCAATCGAGTTGTGCTTTCGCCGAGAGGGGAGCATAATCTGCCACGGCGGATTTCGGGATGCGTTCGCCTTCTCCCGTGCCCGGTTTGTTGGTTTTGTCCGATTTCGAATAGAACACGAACACGATGTCCGGGTCAAACAGGTCGCCCGCCCCAGGCAAATCGCGGTAATCGTCGGGCTGGCCTTCGTCCTCGTCAATACCGAATTTCGATTTCAAATTCCGGAAATCCTGGATCAAATAAAAGGGTCCCGCGTTTTTCTCCAAACATTTATTCACTATAAAGACTTTCAAATCATATGGCACCTCTCGAAATCCAAAGATTTTGTGCGATTTATACGACACCAAACGATAATGATTGCCAGTATATTCGGTGATAATATAATGTGTCGGTTGGAAACTACGCCGTTCCTGGAGTTCTTTCGACACTTCGCCGCACTGGACGACGCTCTGGACGTCGCCGCCCGTGAACGCCTGTTCCGATAGGATAATCATTTTCATATTGAGAACGCGTTCCAAGGTGCTGATGGCCCACGTATCGGCCCAGAAATTGGACGTCTGGATGTATTTCCGCATTTTCTCCAACGTATCGACGTCGCGCATATGACCGGCGTATTCGTTCTGGAGACGTTCCGCGTCGGATTTGTCTTTTTTCAAGAGACTGTATTTTTCCGCCAACGCCTTCGAATCCTCAATCAATCTCTTGGAATCGGCAGCCGACGCGTCTTTCGTCGTCGTCACACGCCTCTTGTATTCGTCGACGGTCTGTTTGATTTGCGCCATTTCCCTCTCGAGCGCCTTGATTTCGTCCATGAACCCCAAATACACGCTGCGGTATTCCTGGAACACACCGTCCGTCAATTCATTCGCTAACATGGCGCGCAGCTTCTCCACCGTCGTCTTTTTCCCGATTTGCGCATAGGCATCGCGGACCACCGCGAAAAAACAATCGCCGGCGCCCTCGTTCTCGTGAATGCGATACTGATTGTTCTTTAAATACTTTTCGACCCAATTGTTTTTCACCGATTCGACGTATTCGTTTTTAGCAAGGTCGGCGTCCTCTTGTGTTTCTTCTTCTAAAGCGGCCAATTCTTCTCTCGGACCATCGACGAAGATGCCGTCGGCCAATTTGTTTTCGACTTGTTGTTTTTCGGGCAGCTTCTGTTTGGATTGGACCCGGAACATATCGTTGTCTTGTTCCTGTTCTTGTTCCAAAATAGGAACAATGGAAGAGGCGACAGACGTGCCGACATTTGTTGTTCTTTTTTCGAGGTAGTCACGAAACGCGGCGACGGTGGCGTCAGTTTTGGCTAAAAAAGCAGCATTGACGAAATCGTATAGAATGGGTTCGGGGAGACGCGCTAAATTCAATTCGCCTCCTTGAAACGCATTCAACAATTTGGAGGATTCGAATTCAAACACGCCGATTTGCGCGCGCACGACGGGACCCGAGACAGCATAAATGGGGAAATAGACCACATTTTTGGATTGACTATAGGTATATTTCGGTTTGCCAATGACCACGGTGTAGACACCCTTTAGAACATCGAGTTCATAGACGGGAGAATTGTAGCCGATGTCGTCCTCCGCGATTTTGCGGTTTTCTACGTAGACGATTTCATCGTTGATTCGGGAAACGGCTGGCATTGTTTTTGGTTTCGGGAGTTGTTGTATGTTGTATATATTGTTCTATATAAGTTCTATTTCTATATATGCTTCGAAAAGCAAATCTGAACCGATAAAGGATAATCTATATCGGTCCGACGTTTAGAGAGTCGAACCGATCGTATTTTTTGACATTGTAATCATAGTGACAAAAAATACTTATTCATTGTCATTTATTGGATATTGCTGTAAGCGAAGCGAAATCCCGGGATAAGGTTGTCAAAATAAGCGAAGCTAAATTCGGACCGATATAAAGGATAAAAATAAAAGGAGGGGGTATGGGGTCAAGAATCGCAAAGCGATTCGAGACAAACCTTGGTTCCCCCCACTAGCGTTGTTCCCAAGCAAAAGGAATATATTTAGTGGATTGAGATAATTCGTATTGTATTTGTTTTTCGATGTCAATGATTTGTTTTATCAATTCGTATTGTTTCTTTTGTTCGGAAGAACAAGGAGAACTAGGATATGAATTGGGAGATTCAATACACATTTGGATTTTATCCGTGAGACATTTGACAATCGTTTCGTTCATTTATTTGTATTTTTTGTTATATTTGTTTTGTATTTTTGTTTTATATTGTTTTTTGGTATGGTTCGCTTGGTTCGCTTGGTTCGCACGGTTCGCGCTTACGCGCTCACCAGGAAATACAATACAAATGGTTCGCACAAAAACTATACGAAATAAAATCTTGCTAATGGAGAACCCATTGGCTGTGGCAGGTGGATTTCCCACCTGCCACAAATGGCTTCTGAAAGCAAATGTTCGTTCGCAATCACACAAATAAACAAATATTTCTCTATAGGAAAAAAAATTATAGAAAAATATTACCAAGATTGTTATTTTTTTTTAAAAAGGGAAGGGGAAGGGAGGTGTAAGGAGGGAGGGATTCGAATCCCTCCCTCATAGTTTGTCCATCAAATCCATGAACTTGAACACGGCCCGATTGGACAAAGAAGCGTAATCTTTCGCCTTCATCTTCGACAAGCGCTCCACTTCCTGCATTACCTGTTCTTCCCATTTCGTTTCCGCTTTCGCCGTCTCGTGCATGGCGCAAACCATAATGAACACCAATTCGGTGATTTCCTCCACTTCTTTCGTTTTGCCGGTTTCGTCTTTCATCTTCAGCACGGATTCGATGAATTCCACCACGATATCCATCACGTCGTCCAATTCGACGAGACCGCGCATCAAACAACACACAATGAACGTCGCCGTCGATTTGCGAATGTCGGATTGTTTCGTATAAGCGCAGTAGCCGTCGTAGTCTACGTCGGGGTCAATATACACGATGTTTTGCGTCGACGTCTGGCAAAACGTCTCCACGAATTTCGCCAACAGTTGTTTGAACACGTCGAATTCTCGCACGAGTTCCTGGAACAAATTCGCGTATAATTCCGCGTAAAATTTATTCGTGCTCGCAATGTCAAACACGGCTTTCGAGAGACGAGCGGTGTTCTCTTCCGTAACCACGTCGGCTTCTTCGTTACCGAAATATTCGCGGAACGCGGCTAAAATGGCGTCACGCTGTTTGTCGTAAGTGGCCGCCGAGATTTTATTGAGGAGCACGCGCAAATCATTCACGCGTTTTTCAATGCCGGTTTTCGTCTCGATTTTCGTCGTCTTGAAACTGCGCATAGACTCCCAATCGTCGTCGGTGATTTCGCGACGCGTGGTCTCTTTTTTGTTGGAATGTTCTATAGGATTATTGTTATGATGATTATGATTTGATTTCTGTTTATGATTGTGATGATTGCTCGGAATGTCAAATTTATTGCGATAACCGCCACCACTAGCACCATGACCCGAGGGTCTTTCTCCTTTTTCTGATGTTCCGGAGTGGTGTTTATGGCGAGGTTGAAATGGTGCAGTAGGCGCGGTATGTTCTACCGTCGTGGGATATTCCACTATTTCCAACTGCGATTCGACTTTCTTCAATAGAGATAAAATGGATTCGGGCAAAGCAAACATCTCGCCGCGAAATATAATGTCCTGGATTTGTTCGACGGAATACAACATATTGGAAGAGGAGGATTCAATGAGCGTCGACATGTGTGTTATAATAAAATGCAAATAATAGTTTAAACCGTTTAAGTAATAAATGTTGTTAGATAACAAATATAAATAGATATATGGTATTTAAAATATCTAAGATTTTCAATTCAATTTTGTATTAAAAAAAAACAAACAAATGAGCGAAAGTGTAGTACAACAAGAGCAAGAGCAAGAATCCGAGCCCACGACAGTCGCAGAAGAGGCGTTAATCAAGCGATGGGACGACCTGGATTTATCACCGGACCTGTTGCGTTCGATTTATAGTTATGGGTTCGAGCACCCGAGCGAAATCCAACAAAAGGCCATTTTGCCAATAATGTCCGGTCGCGACGTGATTGCCCAGGCGCAGTCCGGCACGGGGAAAACGGGTGCGTTCACCGTCGCCACATTATCCAAAATCGATGTTTCTATGGCGCAAACGCAGGCGGTCATATTGGCGCCTACCCACGAACTCGCCATCCAAATCAGCAATGTCGTTCGCAATTTGTCGATTTGTATGGAGGGCATTCAAATCCGGACTCTTTTAGGCGGAACGTCGGTTCAAGAAGAAATGGCGGAACTCAAGAGCGTTCAACCGCACGTCGTGATTGGATGCACGGGGCGTGTATATGACATGATGAAGCGCGGGGCGCTCAATTGCCGCACCATCAAAATCTGCGTCTTAGACGAGGCGGACGAGATGTTGTCGCACGGATTCAAGGACCAAGTCTACAATATTTTCCAGATGTTGCCGTCCGACATCCAGGTGGCTCTTTTTAGTGCGACTATGCCGGAACAAGTCATGCGTATCAGCGACAAGTTCATGCGCGACCCCATCCGCATTATGATGAAGCCAGAGGAATTGAATCTGGACGGAATTCGCCAATTTTTCGTTGCTGTCCACAATGACCAAGAGAAATATTCGGTGTTGAAAGACCTGTTTCAGAATTTGACAATTTCGCAAACGATTATTTACGTGAACAACGTCGGTCGTGTGGTCGAATTATGTAATTCGATGAAAGAGGAAGGATATCCCGTGTGCTGTATCCATAGCAATATGACGAAAGACGAACGCCGACACATTTTAGACGAATTCCGTCGAGGCGCATATCGTGTGCTCATTTCGTCGAATATTACGGCACGCGGTATCGACGTCCAACAAGTCAGCACGGTCATCAATTTCGACGTGCCTCGTAGTGTAGAGACGTATTTACACCGCATTGGTCGCAGTGGTCGCTGGGGACGCAAGGGAGTCGCCATCAATTTTATCACAAAGCGCGATATCCAAAACATGAAGGCCATAGAAAAACATTATGGAATCGAAGTGGAGGAGTTCCCGAACAATTTCCAGTTTTCATAATTGTTGTCCGTTTTGTTGTCACAAAACGGACAGGTAATATGTTGTTTTTTTTTGTTTGTTTTTGATTCTGTCCATTTTGGTTTCCAAAATGGACAAACATGCGGTCAAAACAAAAATATATGAATGTATAAACAATTTATAATTTAATAAAATAAATTGTGTATAAAAATCAATGACCGATTCGCTACTGTCCAATTTAAAAACACAACTCGGATTTGAACCTCTATACAAAGAATCCGTCCAATGTAAACTCCATCAAGGATTCACATTTCCTATAGAATATTTGGCCGCTGAATCCATCCACGTCGTCCCTCCTTTAGTTGCCGCCGATCTTGAATTTTCGACGGAAATGGCACAACCGACAACACCGGATGCGAATGCCAATAAAACCATTACGGAATATGTTTGTTCTCCCAACCCCAAACAAGATTGTTTTTCCGACGAAATAAGTCAAGAGATGTCGCGCCTTTTCACTTCCAATACGGAATATTTAGAAGAGACGCAAGAGGTGGTCGAGTCGTTCGACCATTGGACACCGAAACCGGTCGACGCCACCCGATTCCGCGAAATATGGAACGATATCAAGGAGGACGCGGCATTCCTAGAGAAACATTCTTTTATGGAATGGAAAGCTCTCGAAGACCTGAACAAATCGCGTCCGTTCTTACAATTATACGGAATGATGAACATTGTGTCGCCCATTTTCAGTATCGTATTGCCTCTTCTAATGTTGATTTTCCCTTTCGTCATTTTGAAAATAAAAGGAATCGAAATCACGTTTGAACAATACACCGAAACCCTCAAAGACATTGCCAAATCGCATTTCATCGGGAAAGCTCTCAACATTCAAAATTTCAGCGTCGAATCGGTGCTGTATTTCCTATTTATTTTCGGAATATACGCTCTCCAAATGTATCAGAACGTAATGGCGTGTTTCCGGTATTATCATTCCATAAAACGCATGAATGAGAACATCTGTGATTTGACCAACTATTTGAATTCGTCTATAGAGAATATGACGCAATTTATAAAACACAACAAACATCATGTGCACTATACTGAATTTAGCAACGACGTGCTTTCGCAAAAACGGGTTCTGGAAGAAATCCGCGAAACAGTTGGCCCGGGTCTATCCCGATTTTGCTTGAATCCACGGAAATTGCTCGATTTAGGCCGAATGTTGGAAATCTATTATGTCCTCTATTCCAACATCGAATACGAAGAGGCGCTCCGTTATTCCGTCGGGTTCTCCGGGTATTTAGCGACCATCGAAGGTATCTATAGGAATTACAAATCGGGTGTTTTGGGCAAATGTAGGTTTATTGACGAGACAACGGACAATGAAAATGAAAAGAAACAGCAAGAGAATTTCGACGAGACAACGGACAATGAACACGATGACACTGAATCGGAATCGGAGTATAACAAACAATATACGAATTCCCATTTCGAAAAACAATATTATCCTCCCCACATTGGCGAATCGACACGCGTGGCCAACGACATGGATTTGGCGAAAAACCGCATCATTACCGGCGTCAACGCTTCGGGGAAAACGACCACGCTCAAAACCACGGCCATCAACATTTTGACGTCGCAGCAATACGGATTTGGATTTTATGAATCGGCCGCCGTGTTGCCGGTGCATTACATTCATTCCTATTTGAACATACCGGATACGTCGGGACGCGACAGTTTGTTCCAGGCGGAATCGCGCCGGTGTAAAGACATTTTGGACAAAATCCGCGCGTCGAGTCCGGAGAGTCGTCATTTTTGTCTGTTCGACGAATTGTATTCGGGCACCAATCCGAAAGAGGCGACGAAATCGGCCATTTCGCTCCTGAAATTTCTGGCGTCGAAACCGAACGTCCGGTTTGTTTTGACGACGCATTATGTGGACGTATGCACGTCTCTGGAAAAAAACGCCAACATCGAAAATTGGCAGATGGGCGTGACCGTGGACGAAGACACCGGGCGAATCAAACAATATACCTATAAATTGTCCAAAGGCATATCAACGTTAGAGGGAGGCATCGAGATTCTGAAAAATATGGATTATCCCGACGAAATTCTGAAAGACATGGAGGACAATAACGAACAATAAAAAAACAAAATTACACAAAATATTTCGGTGAAAGAATGCCGCCATTTCCTTCGGTCAATATGACCCCGTTGCTTGATTTGTAAAATTGGATGCCGTCCTCCATACATTTTTTCATATTGACCACAACGATTGCGTTGGACGTTTGTTTGAATCCACTTACCTGTCTGTCCCGCTCCACGTTTTCCACAAAATGAATATGTTTCCTATTCATTCTGTTCAGCCCATTTTCCATAATGGAGGCCAAATATGCTTGTTTGGTCCCGTGATAAATATATGGATTCGGATAATCCGGTCCCAATTTCGTGAGCGTTTCGTCGTCCATAATCAAATTTCCCATTTTTGTATTATGACCTTGCGCCGCTCTCATATACAGTTCGTTATCGATTGGACTAAGGGTCAATTCCAATCTTTGTTTTTCGTTTGTATCAACAATCAAACGAATGTCGTCTATAGTGATATTATTCAGTTCACGTAAATTCAAGGCCAAAATGTCGCGCAATTTGACGTAACCATTCGTATTTACGGCCAAATGGTAATCGACGGCTTGATGTCGCAATATTTTCGTTAATTTTCTCGATGCTCTGTCCAACGTATTCATTGTTTTATTTTATATTGTTGTTGTTTTTTTTTAATTGTATATATAAAAAAAACAATAATTATTTTTATTTCAATTTTTATAGATAACCATTTTTTTAATATAATTCCGGTGTAATGGACCATATAACAAAACATAAACGATGTTCTCTATTGTCAATAAATAATTGCCAATTATTTTTATCTCTGAATTCTTTTTTCAAACCTACACTATATGGTTTGTTATTGGTTTTGGCATTTACAACATCCGTTATAAGTTTACCGTATGCGTTATCAGACCCTATTCTGGGTTGTGTTATTTGAGCACATTCAACTCCGGGACTACGTATAAAATTTAATAATCTTGTATAATTGTCATCACTACTTAATATAGACAACACGTATTCGATTCTCTTTTCTCTACTTATTTTTGTAAATATAATATCAGTCGGATTAATTCCCTCTATAACAACAGGAACACGTTTATTTGTTGCGTTTGTCGTTAAAGGTGTTTGAATTGTTTCACGAGTCAAACGTTCTTTCGCCCGCGTGTCGGCCTGTTTCGCGTTGTATCCTCCCACCAATTCGTTCATATGGTCCACTTTCCGGTTATGTTGTCTGATCGACTCCGCCGTTTTCGCGTCGGTCCAATAATGGACGTTCCCGACATACTGGGGGCATTGGGCGACAATGCCGGCGGCGCGTCCGGCTTTTTGGACCGCAGTTTCCGTGCGTCCGACGTGCCCGAGGATAATGTCGGTGAAGATGAGACCGTCGCCCTGTTCCGACACGGCGGTTTCGCCGTCGAATTCGATGATTTGTTTATCGAACTCACCTGCGTCGTTTTTGCGCGGAGCGTAGTGGAAGCCGAGTCCACGGTCGACTTTCCGGTTGCCAATCACGAAAAGCGGTTTGTCTTCCAATTTTTCGCAGCGATAGAGCCAATATAACACGGCATTCAAGCGACAACCGCGAATCGATTTGCGTCGTTTCACGTGTCCGTCGACGAACAATTTCACACCAAACATATTGATGGTGATACAATACGCTGTGCCACTGCTACTACTGCTACCATGGTTCGTCGGTTCCGTCATTTTCCGGGCGAAACTCTCCATGCTCGCGCGCGAGGAATCGCCATTCACAATGATTTTCCTATAGGAAGATTGTATGGGTTGCAAGAAATGCGCGGCGTTTTCGTCAATGACTTTATAGGCGAATAGATTGTGTTTTTTCGGGGCCTTGGTTACTATTTTGACGATGGAATCTGCGTGATGAAACGCGCGATAATCGGGAGATTCTTCCGAGTGGGATTCGAAATGGGCATTGGCGCATTCGGGATAATCGTCGATGGTGTCGCCGTCGGTGGCCGAGATAAAGCCGAGACGATGGAGGGCCGCGTCGCATTCGATATAGGGCAACAATGTATTGCGGATTTGGGGGTATACTTGGTCGAATTCGTCAATGATGAGGGCGTATTTAAGAGGTGAACCGTGAGTTCGAATTCGGTCCATGATTTGTACGATTTTGCCCATTTGGCTATGATTGGGGAGAGTCAGAATGACGGGTGTGTCGTAAACTCCGTATGTTTTAGGGGCCCACGCCCATGTACCAATATGAGTCACTATTTCATCGATGGTGGTTTTGGAATTGGAGGAGAGTTGGAACAGTTTGGAATGGGGCACACGGTCCAGTGTCTCTTGCGTTTGGTCGGCCAGGGTGCGGTCGTTCATCATGAACACGATGGGCACGATTTTTGTATCGGATTCGGTCGTCCATTCGGTCAAATGGCGGGCGACAATGGCGGTTTTTCCTTTTTGGGTGTTCAAGAGGACAAAGAATGTTTTGGGATTTTCCACTAAATACAGCAGGATTTGTTTTTTGACGGGACACGCCAAATGCTGGAAATCGGGCCATTTTAGATTGGCGCGGGCCATGTAGACCTCGCCGTCTTCGTCCAAAGGATGCGTTTCCAAATAACTCTCTTCACATTCACGTAATTCTTCCAAAATGGCGTTGAATGATTCTTCCGATACGTCTTCGAATTCTTCACGAATTCGTTCAAATAAAGTTTCTTGTGTAAGAACAATACGATGGTCCGTCATAATAGAACAATAACTTATAGAACAATAAAAGGTAAAATGTATCTATAAGTTATTTTTGAATCGGTCGAATGGTTCAATTTTTTACGGGAATCCAACTCTCTCTCTCTCTACGCATTTGCGAACGCCGGAACCTCCGTATCGATTTCGTCTTGTTTACCCACGACACTCTTCTTGAAATGCTGCGACAAATATTTCTGCATCTTGAAAAACGAAATCTTGTCGATGAGTGCCCCTTCCCCACCAAACAATTTCGTCAATTTATCGTCCAAAACAATGTTGCGCATATTGTCCGGGTCCTGTAATTCGCGGTCCTTAATGTATTTATTAATATACACAATGGTTTCTGTGCGCGAAACCAAAGTTCCTATAGGAACTCCTAAAAATTCACACAATTCCGCGCTGACTTTCGTGGGTTTCGCGAATCCGCGCGCCGAACTCTTGCCCTTTTCTGCCGCGGCCGCCGTCTCGGACTCTTTCTGTTTCAAACACGTCTTCGCATATCTCAACAATAAATTCTGCGTATGTTTCATTTCGTTGTTTAGTCGCGTGATATCGCGTTTCTGTGTCTCCAAATCAGCGCGAATTGCGTCAAAATGCTTGATTAATTTCGTCAACGTGGACGGCAACTTTTCGGCGTCTTTTAGCACCACTGGTTCTTCTTCTTCCTGCTTCTTTTGTCCAGGTGCAACCGCCGCCTCGAACAATTTCTGGATGTTCTCCGAAGGCGGCAACCAATTGTTCACAACACCAATGTCTGTGTTTGTATTACGCTCAATTTGTAATTCCATTTTTTTGTGTTTTGGTATAATGTATGTTTTTATTTATTGTAATTTGTTCGAAAAAAACGGTAAATTTATAAAAAGAAATTGGATTTTCTTTTTATATTCTTTTTTTTTTCAATAAAGAAAAATTTATTTTTATTTTTGGATTTTTCGGACAAGTGGTGGTCTCCCTCCTCCCGTTTTGTGGCGATACGCTACCGAAACAAATCCATCGTTGTTGTCTTTGGGGTGAACAATTCTTTCGTTCGAAGGCACGTAAGGTTTCGCGGTTTCGCACATTAACTCGCCCCCTTTCACGCCGGTCACATTGACCGCGTGGAATTCGTGTTCACCCTTCTCTGGTTTCGCCAATTCGAAATCCACATATTCGCCCTGAACCAAATATTTGTATTGCGACTTGTTTACCACAATCGACGAATAATGCACGAAAATGTCCTTCGTTTCACTGGACGCCTCGGTTGCTGTTGTAGCACTTTCGTCGGCACACAAAGTAATGAATCCAAAACCGGATTTGTTGTTGAACCACTTGACGCGACCGGTTTGACGCGGAATAGGTTGTGAAGGTGTGTTGCCGCCCATTTTTGTTTGTTGTTGTTGTTGTTGTATATTTAAAAAGTAGGAATACACTTATTATCAACGGCGTGTTTATATTCTTTTTTTACCGAAATCAATCAAAATATCCTATAGGAATATTCGATGTTGGACGAATACAACGTTTCCACCATTCTCGTTAACCTATCACGTCCTGAAAGGACGGATTGTATCCGTGGATGTCTCTCTGGTTCCCCTGAAGGGGAACCTAGGTTACCCGAAAGGGGAACCAGTAAGTCATCGGTTAAGGTTTCTGAATGTAGGGGAGTCACCCAATTCATTATGTTTTCTCTCGATTTGGCCGATTTTAATCGCAAATTGAGAGGATGATTTATATCTGTTTTGGGAATATCCGACGACGACGACGACAACGTCGACCCAGAATTCCATATTTCGTCGCCATAAAGCATCCACAACGCGATATACAACACAGACAAGAGGTCATCGCGTGGACCATATGGCTGTCCATCGTGGACAAACCAACTCACGTATTTAGGCGTTCCAATAATATGTCGGTTTTCCGTTTCGTCTTCCATATTTTCTATAAAATTGGCTAGACCAAAATCCAACAAAATCATTTCGCGTTCTCCCGTTTTACTAATGCGGAACATCCAATTTTCCGGTTTGATGTCGCGATGCACAATTCCGACCGAATGTATTTGTTTTAAAATGAGCACGGCCGATTTTATGAACAACATCGCCTTTTCCATGCTTGAACTGGTCGCATCGTCGTCGTGGTCGTGGTCATGGTGGCGATGGTTCATAAAATCAGCAAACGATTCGGTATAGAGAGGTATCACCAAGGCCGTTACGGGCGACGACGAAATCGCCGGATTTTCATATTGTCCGAACCAATAGACGGGAGGCGTGTTTCGACACAACTTCGAATACAGATAATTTAGGATAGTCGATTCGTGTTTCAATAGAGAATATTCACTATTGGGTTCCATTTTGATGGCCACGTATTCTCCCGTTCTCTCGTTTTTTCCGGCGAATACTTGTCCGAATTTCCCGCCACCAATTCGATTTAGGATAGAATATTTGTGCGCGACTTTCATTGATCCCACCATAAATATGTTAGTTAAACAAACATAATCGGTGCACATTTATGTTTGTTTTATCTCCAAGAAAATAATTGAATATAGTATACAATCAAGGGTGAAACAAATCAATGTTCAGTTCTAAAATACCCATTATCCTATTTTTCATCATATGTATTTTGGCAGTGACGTATTTGTTGTATAAGGTTCGCGCCAAAATAACCGACGTCGAAGGATTTAATGCGAATCCTCTAGTCGATATTGACGCGGGAGGTTCGGACCAATATAGTCCTATACGTGGTTCGAACCCTGATGCCTGTGAACAGGCGTGTCTAAACTTAACGAAAAATGGAAAAAACTGTCCGGCTTACGTGATGGATTTCAGAACCGACGGGGGCGTTCCGAGAAACAACTGCTGGTTAAAACACAGTGGCATCAATGATAACAATATGTATTATGCTCCCGGTGTTACGACGTATAACCTAAGTGCGCGATTAAATTGCCCCACCAGTTATAATGGCGCTCTTCTCCCCCCGAAATCGGATCCTTCTGGGGGAAACATAGTATTGGGAGACTGGGATGTAGACCAAATCAAGAACATTCATAAAAATGTAAAAGCCACGTCGGGAGACAACATAGGGAAAACATTCAATGTCAGCGACAATGAGATGATGGAATACATAAGAATCTCAACGAAAGAGCTGAATGTGCCTTACGAATTGATCGGAAATCCCACCGTTGCTGCAGTGAAAATCGACGGGAGTGGCGGCAAGTGTCCTCCGCCTCCGACCAAAAAATGGATGTTTACGAACACATATTCGTCGACCGTTCAGAGCTACGTCAACAATTCTATATTGAATTATGCCCAATTCACCCAGTTCGCTAAACTAAATAAAATCGCGTCGTTTACTACAATAGAAGGTTTAGCCGGTAGTACAAAACCCAAAGTAACCTCCACGAACGTTACAAACAATATAGTCACGGTGGCTTCGTCGGTCGGGTTCACCTTGGAACAAACGACGGATATGTCCTTTAACGAGCAAGTGGAAAAATACATTAGAGAAGCGAATTCCTCGGAAACCGATTTATTTTCCAGATTGGTCAAAATGGGAATCACGACCAATACGGATTATAACAAACTGTTGACCGAGATGGAATCGGGCATTGGGTTCGTCAAGTCGTTCGGCGCGGCTTGGTTCGTGGATATTTTGCCGCAACACGGCGTAAAAAGTCCGGAGAAAATGAAGTTGTTCCGCGAGAATATGGCAAAAGGGCTATATAAAAATTTCGGATTTGTAAAGCCATATTATCCGGCGGTTCAATACCAGGGGCCGTCGGTGTATTTCTGGTATTTAGACCAACTCGCGAAACTCGGCGTCGGTGTAGACGAATTCGAAGGTTTTTCTACGATACATAAAAGCGTGTTCGGAGTGACACCCAATTCCGGTTCAAAATTGGATTTGAATTCGGGAAGTTGGGAGATGACCAAATTGTTTCCCACCGACCCCTTTTTGCCTCTCGTCCCGATTTACACAACTATGGGATTCACCTATAGAACAAGCAACAGTATGGAAGACTGTAAAACCAATTTCAATACATTTTGCACGACGGTTCAAAATTTTAAGCCGCCGCTCCTCATGAACAAATTAAAAATGTTTTCGAATCGAATGAAAGAATACGGAATGAGTTCGTTCTTGGAATATGTAGCGTTTATCGATTACTTAACTAGTACCGTCGGCGGCGTAAATGATTTGGTCGCCACCATGAATACATACAAGGATTACATGAAAAACACGTCGGGGTTGACCTTGCCCGCCGATAAAAAATTCAAAACAGGGACGGTGGAAATATACGGTGACGCGAAGGGGGATGTGTCCAGTCCAACAAAAACAACAGTCGAAATTTTCGATTATCAAATCGCAAAGTGGTTCATCGATAGCAAACTGAAAGTGGATGTTGTTCAGACGTTTAAAACGATTGAAGGCATTCAAAACATTCAAAACAAATATGGCGTATCTCCCAGTGCCGGAATCACGTTTACAAATTACATCACCGACATTCATAAGCAAAATATGAATTACAACACCGTCCTAAAACCAATGATAGAGATGAACGCGAATTATAAAGAATATGAAGTGAGAAGCAGCACAATGGCAAACAAGACATATAATTCCATTCCCTATGATGCGAACACCGACCCTTCCAAAATGCGAATCAATGGATTCGAAAATATGGAATCGGATAGTTGGATGGATACATTGGGAGATTGGTTCGCGTCTCTTTTCTCTTCATCGTCGTCTTCTGAAAAAGAGGGATTAGATAATATAAAAACCGATAATACAAAAAGCGATAAAGAAACCTTATCGAGATTTGGAGTCAATGACGCGAACAATCAATTGCCACAAATTTTTGATATTTTTATAAAAAAATATAACGTGAATAATTTCAACGAAATGATTTATCTGATTAGTTGTCTCCAACGCGTCGGCGTGTTTCGCGTCGACTTGGACGAATGTATCACCCAAATGAATCAATACAGAATTACGAAAGAGTATTTGGACGTGTTTACGAAATACATGCAAAATTTGGGATTCACTACTTGGTCGAATCTCTTGACATTTATGAAAGAAACCTACCGATTCGGAATTAACAACTCACCCAACGCGAATATGATGGACTATAAACAATTCATCTATATGATGCGCAAATGGGGATGCAATTTCAAATCAAGAGGAGACATCAATCTCTTATATGGGTTTATTTGGATGTGTAATGACTATTTGGAATTAAAATACAGTCACAAAGTGTCAAACTCCACCAAACTGGTTTCTCGCGACATTGTTGGCGGAAATCCCACGAAAATAGAGGAATGGAGAAAAATGGCGGACAACATTCACTATTTGAAACGTGACAAGACTCTCGACAAAATGGCCGAGAAAGACAAACTGATTTACAGCGTAAGCATTATTGACAATTTCATAGAGAATATGATTGGAAGAGGGTATTCTTTTAAACATCTTGGTATTGTGTTTTCAAAAATAATTGTGCCTATGTATTTATTAAATATACACCCCCATAGCAAAGACGCCTATAAAACCTACCCCGACTTATTTTTCTACATAAATACGAAAAATCCACCGTATCCCCCTCTCGATGGCAATAAAAAAGAAATGGAAATGGGACAATATTTAAGCACCAGTCTCATCAATTATCCCGGTAACATAAAAGAATTAATAAACGCAATGGGAATACCCAAGGACAACAAATACATATCCGACTTTATAACTGAATTTTCGCAAGACATGGAGCATTTACAATGGCAATATGGGAAGGAACAAATGAACAAAGTCGACATTCCGATTAAAATCGAAAATATGGTCAGTTTTGTCTACAACGACGAATACAATAGTATAATGAAGCCGTTGAGTTCCGAATATAGCAAATTATTTGGAACCGACGACAAAATCATAGCCTATATGATGGATATGGTTCTTGGTATGCGCAACTGGCTAGAAGAAGTCAAAAATGCCAAACCATTTGAACCGGCAAAATACAACGCTATTCTTCCGACCTTAAACGCGATTATTTTACATCCTATTTTCATGTTCCGTTGGATGGAACAACAAATGAAAATGAATGCACCAATGTGTACGCCAGAGGCCAAAGCAAAACTCCAAAACCAGAACCAATGTTATTCCACGATTCCTACGTCTCAAATGGCGCGCAAACGCAATTCGTATATCGAGCCTCCCGTCAAAGGAAATCCACGAGCGTAAACCGATCACGTCCTGAAAGGACGGATTGTGACCGTGGATGTCTCTCTGATTCCCCTTCAGGGAACCTAGGTGATCAATCAGTAAGTCATCGGTAAAAAAATGTGAAAAATAATATATATAAAAGATTTGTTGTGAAATTTTTATATATACAAAATAAACGTGGTTATATACCAAATGGACCCAGAAACAAATATCCAGGCACTGATTGCTTCGGCGAAATCGGACCCGTCTCTCCGGTTTTCCGATAGAGATATTGACCGTATGTTAGATTCTCTCGAAACAGTGAAAACGGATTTCCTGGAAGACAAAACGTGGACCGATATTCATCGCGAATTGCTTCTCGCCATTCGAAGTCTCGGCATCAACGAACCGACCGTCAAACTCCTCTACAACAAATTGGCCGGTTATCGCTACGTCGACGAAATTCACTGTCTCCATCGCGGAAAATACGTGCGATGGATTTCCTTGCATGAACCGACGTTGTTGTCTCCCGGTGGAATCGTGGCCGAAATCAAATTCATTAATACGGGTATACACGTCGTATGTCGTCTCTATAATGGAAAATACATTCAATACGCGTTCGACGAATGTATCACGTTCCAAAAATTAAACCAAGAGGAACAAACCATATTGTCTCTCTATTCTCATATCACGGATACAACCACCACCAAATAAAAATAAAAATAAAAATAAAATTCAAATCAAACATATCTATCTATTCCGGTTTCGCGTGTAATTTCGTTTATATGAATGTCGTCGTCGCGTTGATTGAGCGGGAGGAAGATTGACGAGAAAGAATTCGCGCACAAAATACATAATTTGTTTGCCGATTCTCTCGTCGTATTCTTTTTTGGACGACATCGATGTCGTCGTAGAATGTATTTCTATAGGAATCATTTTTTTATTGAAATACAGAGAATAAATGTTTGATTTGGAAAACCGGTCCATTATTTCCTCTCGACTCAATGGATGATAATATGCGGGTGGTTGAATATAATATACTTTACCCGTTTTCATGTGTTCGTGTGTCTGGTCGTCCATAAAACAGATTTCCGCGTTTCGTGGAACGAGAGAACAACGCACAAAATCGGCCGGCGTTTTATGATGCGTGGTCCTCTTCAAATTCACTTTTTTCCCGCCGATTTTGAACGCGCATATTGGGTCGGCGAAAAGGCCGGAGCAAATTTGGTCGGATTTGGTGACGACAACGCGGTTTTCAATGAAAGAGAGTATCATGGCGACCCAATTGGGAGCTTCACATTGGTTATTGGTATACACGTGAATGGGGAATGCTGTCCCTCTCTGTATTTTCCTATAGATATATTCGAATACGGTAAAAATACCGGGGCGGAAAAATTCGGGATACAATCGGAGAATGTCGTGGAATCTGCGTTTGGATTCTCCTGAATCAGAATATCCCGTGTCCGAATGGAGTGTTTTCCATAAAAAAGAAAGGTCGCCGAAAGAACCGATGGTTTCGTCTAAATCGAAAATAACGACTTTCTTCGGTCCCGTCGCGACGGGTTTGGGTTGGCGTCTCTCGTATATTTGAGAGAGTTGAGGCATATATTTCTCGACAAATGTTTTTTTTGGAAAAATATAGTTATGGGGGTGAACGCGGACATCATTCATATCATATTTTTTATTTGTTTTTATAGAATTTATTTATATTTATATTTTTCATTTGTATTTTATTATATTTAAACAAAATACAAAAACGTTTTTATCGTCTGGTCCGGAAACTGTCCCAGTTCTGGGACAGTTCCCATACAGCGACGAATGGAAGCCCTGCTTCGTTTTCTCAGTTCCGAAACTTTGTTTCGGAACCAAGCTTTTCTGAAGCGGGCT
>JACCDO010158022.1_pt1 | contig 18588 bp, 14 predicted proteins | sample 7446101 | NCBI WGS metagenome assembly JACCDO01 (sample SAMN15323440, study PRJNA562643) | freshwater metagenome | isolation source: river surface water | place: USA:Blue River Watershed | collected 2017-08-16 | reverse complement strand
GGTTTAACAGAATCTTCATATGTATCACTAATTTTATTATATAAAACTTTACATCTATCATTCCAAATATCACTTCTATAATTATTAACAAAATTAACTGGAGTTGATTTAACAAATTTTGGAGTTTCATCATCAGTATTTATTTTATAATTTTTATTATTATTGATTAGGTTTCCAAATAATCCTAATCCACTTCCAATTGAAATATCCATCTATTTTTAATATATTATTATATTAAAATTACATATTTATAAATATTTCTTAATATTCATTATCAGAATCTGATTCAGAACTTACACTTGAATTTTCACTTTCACATTCTGGAGATAGTCTTCTATCATATACCATTGTATCACAGTTAGCTGGTGAACTTATTTTTGTTGGTTTTGATTTACCAGGAATAGCTTGAGGAATTGTTCCATCAAATTTAACTGAATAAGGATAAGGATAATCATAGTTATCTTTAGCTTCAAGTTGAGAATTAACTGCCCAATCATAATAAATATTAACTTGAGGATTAAGATTAAGATCGTAAAATCTATTTATTGACATTTCTCTATATAATTGTTTTGGGAAAGTAGTAATCGATGATAAAGGATCTAAAGCTCTATCACAAATCTTTGAATCATAAGTTTTGAATTTAAAGACATCTACCATATTTACCATACCCTTTTTGGATCTATCTTGTTTTACATTTCTGTTTGACATAATTGAGTCAATATCGACTAATGATTGAGCAGGAGTTAATCCTGGTTCAGCTAAGGCAATTGAATCACCCCAACCATTATGTCCTTGTCTAGGACCAAAATAACTTAAACATTGATTGCAGTTTTTAACACGATTAGGATCTATTTGAGACATTAAGGGAGCTGTACTTTGTTCTATATCATCTCTAATATAATCATTATCATAACGAACTCTTGATGATACACCGTAGTTAAAACCAGAATTGGTGCATACTTTATTTGTCAAATTTGGAATACATCTGTTTTGATATAAATCATCACATGGTCTTTTATCGCAATTTTGACAATCACTTCTATATTGTAGATATTGTAGATTTGGATTATTCATTATATAATTATGACTAGAAAAATAAATAATTATATTATATTTATTTTAAATAAAAAATTATTATACTTTTTTGTGGTATATATTTGTAAAACTATTTTATATTCTTTCATAATCATCATCTGAATCATACATTGACTCTGAATCTGATTCTGATGATACACTCATTCTATTTTTAGCTTCTGATTCAAACATCATTCCTCTTACTCCTCCACCATTAGCCATATCTTTTTGCATCTTTTGAATATCTCTACTTACAGCTACATTCATGCCAATTGATGGATCAACATAATTAGGATTTCTTCCCATCATACCATTGTTATCAATCATATTGTTTAACATTTGATTAACATTTCCAGTTCTGTTCATTTGATCTAATGCTGCATCCATTGATCTCATACCTGATCCTGAAGCAATACCCATACCCATTTCTGATGTAACAGGTACATTTCTACCCATGTTTACTTCCATATTAGGAGGATTTGGGACACCATTAGCACCACCCATTCCTCCATAAGCCATAGGACCCTTAGCAGAACCTGGTAAATATACTTGAGTATCAGCTTTGTATGGTCTTGAAATCATATCACCTGCTAAATAAGGTTTTACTTTTTCCATTGAACCATTGTATAAAGGTTGTGAATTACAAGTATTTAAGAACATAAATACATCTTCAGGTTTATCAGAATTTCCAATAATAGCTCTATTTCTAGCTTGATATGCTTGATAAGTATTTACATCATCAGCACGTCTCCATTCATCTTTACCACCACAAATATTTGGGCTTGGTACTGTGTAGCCAGGACTTGTTTGAGTAGGAATATTGTTATAAACAATTGGACATAAGCTTGGTGAAAGAATTCTTGGGACATTAGGATCAAAAGTACTAATACAGCTGTCTGAAGTTTTGCAGTTAGGATTGTATTTAAGGAAATCACATCTTGATAAAGGTCTAGTTTGATTTCTAAGTTCTGATTCAATGTCTACTATTTGTCTATCTTGTTTAAACCAAGCTTTCTTATCGATACATTTAGAACAGTTTTCACCTGCACCAAAATATAAATTGTATTGTAAAGGATCTACAGATTGTTGTAATGTTTGTGCATAATTGCAGCAATCATAAATCTGTCTATTCGATGCTCCTTGTGTTGAATAACTCATATTTTTTATATATATTTATATACACAAAAAAAAAATAAATATTGTTTAATATTTTTATATATTTTTATTTATATAATGAATAAAAACATAATTATAGAATCTGATGATGATAAAAATACTAACTATTTTTCTACAAACATATTGTATTTAGTTCTTTTCTGTGCGATTATTTTTTTAATCTATAAATTTATTTATGTCGGAAAAATTTCAGAATTTTTTGAAAGCTCTCTGTTACCTAAATCATCTAGTTTTAATAATATCAATCAAGAATTAGTTGATCAGCTTAAACAATCTAAAGAAGAAATTTCTAATCTTAAAGAAAAAATACTTAAAAAAATTGAGGAACATGATAAAGCTGCATTTATTTCAAAAAATTTTGATAAAATTAATCCTGACTCGTTTGATCAAGAATTAGAATATATTGATTTGTATTTTAAAAATAATAATTTACCTAGAACTGATCTCTCTAGATATAAAATAATTAAAAATCAAGGTGATCTTGATAATCTTATTGCTACTGCTTCCTCTTTTAAAAATATTTATCAGCCTGGAGATATTGTTACTACTGGTTCTACATTTGATATTGATAAAAATAAAATATGTTATCAGCATAAAGGAGCACTGTTAAAAGATGATCCTACTTTTACTACTAATTATCCTGATTGTATGGTTTGTTCTATTAATCCACCTGAAACTTATGATAAAACAAATTCTTGGTATAATACTAAAACTAATATTAAAGAAGTTTGTCTTTTTAATTCAAATAGTAAACCAAATTCTGGTATCCCAAATCTTGATGATTGTAAAAAATTTTGTAATATTAATCAATCCTAAATTATTATTTTATCTTAATTTTTATCTTCTAAACATTGATCTATTATCATTTCTAGATGCTTGACCCATTAGTCTAGGATCAGGTACTCTATTATAATTCGCATCTAGATATTGAAAATGATGTTCAAATGGATTCTTATTGGGTACACATTTATTATTATTTGTATTATTTCCTGCGTTTAATATATCTTGATCTTGCCAAAATCTTGCTGCACCTATATCCATATTTTTCATTTGTTGATCTACTCCTATACTTGCATCTAGTTCATTTGTGAATTGTACTTTTTTTCTACAATCCATATTTGGAACTGAACGTTTATATTCATCTGAAAAATCATTTGTTATTAGATCATTATCATTTAATATGTTGTTTATTTTTTCTAATTTTTGTATTTGATTTGTTTTATTCATATTCAATAATCCTGTTCTTGCAAATGCTTGTACATCATAAGATATTTGTGGTCTTTCAGAAAATAAATCTTCATCATAGTATCTATCTGGTACACCTGCTACTGTTCCTTCTGGATGAAATTGTCTTTCTGCACCTTTTTGTTGTTTCCAATTTCTTCTTGCTGCTGATTTTTTCATTTTACTATGATAATCATCCATAGCACCTTGTAATTCATTTAATAACTCAAATTGTCCTGCGTTTTTTGCATAATCCTCTGTCTCATCAAATGATGATAATGTTGAAAAACCTGTAAGAGAATCTATACCTTCATTTCCCTTTACTTTGGATTTTACTTTTTTATCAAGACTTTTACCTTTTTTTACCCTTTCAATTAATGCATGAATTTTTACTAAATCATCTGTAGTTATACCAAATCTTTTTTTAAAAAAATAATCTTCTTCCATTCCATTTTCTCTATAATATTTTTTGGTTTTTAAAAATTCAACCCATATTGGTATCTTCTGATTTAATAATGGATTTTCTAGTACATGTTTTGTATATGAGTTTAAAAATAAATTAATATCTTCGTTTGAAAAATTATCCATATATAAATTATTTCAAGATATTTATTTAATCTTTTTTAACGATAATTTATCATTCCGTTTGATAATATTTTGTTTTCTATATTTTTGTTTTTTATATAATAATAACATTTATGATTTATATTTATTAATTCTATATTTCTTTTTATTTCATATTTATCTTTTGGAACTTCTTGTGATACATCTATTGTTAAACCCATATTTATATTTATGTCTAATTCATACATCATTCCATATACCACTTCACCTAAATGAATTTCATCTAATTCTTCTTTAAATTTCTTTCCATATGGTGACTTTTTGTTTCTATTTACTTTTGGAATTATTAATTTCTTTACCAATACATCTGGTTCTTTTTTATCTATAATTAATTTGTAAGGAAGATTTTGTACATGTTGTCTATTAGTATCATATACAAATCCTAATACCATACTTGATGAACAGGGAATTTCTAAAATTACTATATTTTTTTCTTGTAATATTGTTAAACTTACTGGAACATTCGTCATTTCTATAAACTTTATTTTGTTTTTACTATAACCTACCAAATAGTTTGATATTATTTTGGGTTGATAATAAAAAGGAAATTCTAGTTTAAATATATAATTTAGTAATATGTGCCCTTTGTTATCATAATTATTTGCTACCGTTTTTACATTTACTTTGTATATTGATGATAATTTTGATATAAAATTTGTATTTATTGTTTGATTTCCTGTTGGTAATATTATGTCTAAACTTCCACAATCTTCAAATACTTCTGAATTATATTTCATATCTGATATTAAATTATCCTTGTTTTTTATTCCTAATAATTTTAATAATTTATCTGTTGTTGGATTTTTTGATAATAAAACTAACGTCTTCCATAAATATCCTAAAGCAAATGGACTATTGATATCAACTAAAAAATCTTTCTCTTTATTCTTATTTACTTCAAATTCAAATTCTGCAATATCCTTTTCTATTTTACATATATATTCTGTTGATTTTACATCATCTTTTTTAAAACCTGAATTGTTATTATATGCCATAGAATTTAATATATCATCATTAAATTCTTGTGATCCAGTCCCATATATATTTAAATATGGATTATCTGATTTTGATATTATTTGTTCGTACATATCATTGGAATCTAACGTCATGTTGTTTGATACAAAATTATCTTTATTATTATTCTCCATTATATAAGGACTTGTTATTAAACTCTTCTTATTATTTAAAATTTGGCCATTAAATATTGGCATTCCGTAATTAAATTCATCATGTTTTACAGTTGTCATATCTAATTGTTCGTTTTCATTTGAAAACTTGTTAAAAATATCTCGATCATTTAAACACTGTGAATTTGATATTTTCATTTTCCTATTTTCATCTGGACCAATTATTAAATCCATTTCTCTATTTAAATTAAAATTCTCTAAAGGTATTCTATTTGTTGTTCTTAATTTTTCCATTTATAATATTATTAACTATTTAAAAATATTGAAATAAACACTTAATTTTATTAATACATATATATTTACATATGGATTTTAAATGGATCATTTTAGATAATATTGTTTTTGGTTATGATACTAAATTTATTAGTAATGCTCAAAACAATATTTTGAAAAATGTTTATCTTTTTGATTTAGATAATACTTTAATTAAAACTAAATCTGGTAAGGTTTTCCCAACTAATAAAGATGATTGGTTATTTTTAAATGATAAAATAACTACATGTATTAATAGTATTTTTACTGATAAACAAAATATTATTGGTATTATTACAAATCAAAAAGGTCTTAAGAATAAACAATTGATTGATAATTGGATATCTAAAATTAAATCAATATATTCAGAAATTAAATTTACATTTATTTTTGCTTCTTTAAAAGATGATAATTTTAGAAAACCTCTCCCATCTTCATGGGATTATATTAAATCTAATCTACTACAACCCTTTAATATTAATTCAATACATACTAAAAAAAATATTTATTATATTGGAGATGCTTTTGGTAGAAAACAAGATCATTCTGATACTGATTTAAAATTTGCTATCAATTGTAATTTTAAATTTAAAACTCCAGAAGTATTTTTTAAATTTAATTTAGATAATCCTGATAATAAATCTGGTACTATTACTTATCCAGATATTAAATATTATACTGAAATTGAACAAAAAAATATATTTAACAATATTTTTTTTACAATTGATAAAAATATTAACAATAAAATATTAATTGTTATGGTTGGTTTTCCTGCATCAGGTAAATCTTTTTTAAGAAAAAATATTTCTAATAAATTCACTAATTTCATTTATAATAATAATGATGATATTAATGATAAAATTAATGATCCTAAACTATTTAAAACTACTGAATTAAATAAATATTCATTTGTTATCAATGATAACACTAATACTAGTCTTGATGGTCGAAAAAAAATTATTGATTTATTCAATGACTATATTAAAATTTGTATTTGGTTTGATTATGATTTTGATACTAACAAACATCTTAATTATATGAGAATGTTTTGGTTTGGTACTAAACTTATTAGTCCTGTTATTTATAGAACACTTTCTAAAAAATTTATTAAACCAACTTTACAAGAAGGATTTGATTATCTTTTTAAATTTGACAAAGTTTTTCATGAATTTGATTACTCAAATAAAATACAATATTATTTCTAAGATTTATTTTTTTATCACTTGATTATATAATAATTCAATTTATAATGAACAAAGATTTGACTTTTTTATTATCTATAGCTTTAATTTTTGCAATTATATATATTGCTTTTATTAATACAAATACACATTCGATTGATAAATTTTCTAATACGGATGACTATTTTAGTATGATGACCCAAGTTAAAAATTTTGTTTCTCAATATCCTGGAGCACGTCTTTACTATGTTAGAGATTCATCTAGTTATTTATTACCAAAGGGAATTTATGTTTTTGCTTTTGATCCATATGATCCTTCTAATAGATTTGGTAATAATCTCGCTAAAATTAATGGTGATCAGTTGTTTAGAAATAATTTAATTTTTCAAGTTTCTAATATTAAAAATCAACTTAATCAAGATCTTAAATATATGTATAATCTTCATGCTTTTGACAGAGATGGTCAAGACATGTTAATTCAATTTGTTATTGCATTGATACCAGTCCCTATCAATAATTTTATCACAAAAACTGAATCTGAAAATACTAATCAAATTGAAAATTTCTCTTCTGATAAAAGTTGGGTTAATTTTAAAACAATTAATTCTGCTGGTTCTAATAATCCTGGTGTTAATCTCGTTGATCAGTTTTTTTCTATGTATCCTGGTGCTCAAGCTTATTATGTTACTAAATCTCTTAATGAAAGTATTTTACCTTCTAATACTATTGTTTATTCATATGACCCATTAAATCCATTTAATAAGAACGGTAAAAGGTTAGCAAGTTCAACTGGTATACCTACATTCACTGGTGAATATGGTCTTGAATTTATTCCTGATTATTCTGATAAATTATTAGGAGTTGATAAATTAGATGTTGGTACTGATGTTTATATTAAAGATGGTTACATTAAATATCTTGTAAAACCACTTTATAATAATAGCAATGTTTATATATATAATTTTACTGCTTTTATGCATCCTGTACCAAATGATACTTATGTTAATTAATTAATTTTTTTAATATATTTTTTGTTTCTTGTAAATTATTTACAGGATATCCTTTTATTCTATTATCCGTAAGTAATTTATAGTCATTGCCTTCTTCTGTATATTTATCACCAAAATAACTTATATTACTATTATTTATATATTCGTCTAATACATCTAATACTTGAATTTTATCATATTCATTTGGATATATACCAATTCCTACACTTCCACCCTCTAACACTGTGATTCCTTGAATATATTTTTGTTCTCTTAAAATATTTATTAATTTTTTTCTGATATTTTCTTTTTTGTCAATTTCTATAAAATAATCTCTTTCTTCTTGATTTGCACACATTCCTATTAATGACACATATATTATACCATTTCTTAAATCTACAAAATTTCCTGTTAAAATATAATCTACTTCTGACAAATATTTTAAACAAACCTTAATTAATTTATTTATATTTTCATATTTTGGATGTTTTCTTAATTCTTTTACATATATTTTATCATATTCATTTAATTCATTTAATTTATGATAAACACATCCACATTCTGAAAAAATATGTTTAAATATTTTTTCACAATTTTTTGAATAAATTTGATCTATTATTTTCTCAAATTTACCACCACCTACTATACCTAAATCATATTTATCTACTAAATTTATTAATTCTTTATGTATATCAGTATCTATTGATTTTCCTGACTCTGCTATAGTTCCATCTACATCAAATAATAATAATGGTTTCATATATTATTATTTATAAAAAAGTAATTTTATTTAATATTTTTTAATATCTTTGTGAAGACATTGAAGGGATTTCATAATATGTACAGTTTTGTGAATTTTCTTTACATGTTGGACTTGTTTTATATAACCAATTACCAAATTCCGTCTGATCATTTGGTATTGTTCTTATTGGTAAAGTATAAAACATTCTTTGAGAATTTTCTCTTTCAAATACATCTTGAAAATTTCTGTATATACTTGAATTGTATAAATTTTGCATATCATCTTGAATATTTTTATCATCAATATTACATGGTTCTGCTACATTGCTTGCATCTAAATAATCTGAAAAAACAATATTAGTAAAAGGATTATCAACAGTTGGTTTTCTGCAATTATTATTTACATATAACTCATTTTTCTGCCATGGTATTTTTTTCTTACCCTTGTCTTGTTCTTTTTGCCATTCTTCAATATTTATATCTGAATAATCTTTACCAATTACATAATTACCATCAGAATCAATATATCCTGATTCTAATACTATATTTTTATCATATGGTTCTGTACCCTTAACTACTCTATCTTTTTTCTTATCATATATATTAATAACTGTTTTATCTAAAATATTTTTATTATCTTCACTACAGTTCATACAATTTAGAGCTTGGAATTTTTCAAGAGGATCAGTATTTTCGTTTATCAAATCATTTTGAACACCTATTGGATCTGTTTTATAAATAAAATAAAATGATACTATTAACATTAATACTATTAAACTGTATATTATTATATTTTCTCCTGTACCAAACAACAAACTTATTATAATCAAATAAATTATAAATCTACTTACTGTATTCATTTGTCTTATTCTCGACATTGAACTTGATGGTATTATCTCATAATAATCTTTAAATATTATTTTTGGGTCATTTATCCAAAAAACATCCATTTATTTATATTATAATATTTAGAATTTATTTTTATCATTTTAATAAAACTAAATCACTATTAAAAAATTTTATAGATTATTTTTCTTTTGTTTATTTTTTTAACATACTCTGAAGTTTTTGCAATTCTTTTAGTTTTTTTAATTTCTCTTTTTCTTTTCTTATTTTTTCACTATCATTTGACATTAAAGATCTACTTGATTTTTTTTCGTCTTCATCATTATTTTCATCAACTTCTTCATCTTGTTCTTCATTTTCTTCATTACCTTCTTCATCTTTTTCATTCCCTTCTTCATATTCTTCATTCTCTTCTTCATCTTTTCCTTCATTACCATCTTCATTTTCATTTTCTAAATTACTATGTTTTTCTTTATTATCAATATTATCTTGATTACTTTTAAGATTAATTTCTTGGGATTGAGATTGTTCTTGGTTTTGATTAAAAACTGTAGCCAACTTTCCTACATAAGATTGATGGATTTCTTCCATTTTATTAATAATTATTGGAATAAAATTTTCATTATTCTCAACTGAAGCAATATTTTTACCTTTAAAAAATGCTAAAAAATATGGAGTATTACTTTTAATACCTTCAAAAAAATTATTGTTATCTAGAAAATCATCAAAATCTATTACTACAACCATATTATAAGTATGCTGTTTTGATATTACTAATACTGATTTTGTTATATCATTATATAACTCTGTATTTGAACTTTTTGATACAAAAATTATACATACTGGCTTTAAAAAATTGTTTTTCATAATTTCATCTAAATCACTCTTTTTGTTAACTCTGTATATGTTTTTTGACATCTTATATACTTACAATTCTTTATGTATTTTTAAATTATTTTTTATTTTTATTTAATTATTGAATTTAATAAAAATAATAATAAAAAAAATATTTTATTTATTCACTTTATTTTTTCTCTTTTCTTTTTTTATCTCTTCTCTTTTGTCTACTTTCTTTTGTATTTTCATTATTTTCTTGAACACTATCAGGTACAGCGATATTTTCTGTTTGAACTCCTTGTTGATCAGGATTAATTCCTTGTGCTCGTTTCATGTTTGTTTCAATGTTAGATCTGATCAAATTATCAACAATATTTAAAGCATCGGATTGTACAGTGTTTTTTGCTAAATTACTTGTTGCATCCCAAATATCTAATACACTTACATTACTATCTTTTATTGAACCCATCATATTTCCTGCTACTTTCTGTGCAATACCTAATAACTGTTCTACACCTTTTTTTCCCTTCATCTTATCTTGTTCTGCACCTTTTAAATTTATAACTTCGCTTTTAATATTATTTAACATATCTGATAAGATTTTTGTGGTTTGTTTGTTTGAAGAAAATTTGTCACTATTTAACACATCATTTAATTTTGCAGCTGCTTCATTTACATCATTTTCTTGAATATTTGACATATAATCTGTCATTTTATTATCCATTTGTTGATTTACAATTGTCTCCATTAACATTTCATATGCTGAAATATTCTTAACTTCTACACCATTAAATAATGAATTTACATCAAGATTATCAGCTACATTTCCTACATTTTCAAATGGATTAAATTCCTTTCCTTCTTTACAACTTTCAATTTGTTCTATGACTTTATTATACGTAATAGCACATACATGAAGATTATTTAATTGTTCTTGTAAACTTGTCTTACCTTGATTATCTAATTTAATAATTATTTTATTTATATTAAATGATGGCATCAAAGACCAGTATTTATCAGTTGATGTTAAATATTTTGAACAGGAAGTTGGATCAAAATTCTTTTTATTTAAAAATAATAATACTTCCATCAACTTTGTATTTTGAGCTAATTTTACTATAATTTTTTCATAATTTAGTTTTTCCATCAAACCTGAAATTTTTGTTAAATCATTTTTTTCTTCACCATTTGGTAATACTGTTAATAAATAATTTACTAAATTTTTAAATGAACTTACAAATTTATTGTAAAAATAATCCTTATAATCTAAAGGAGTTTGTGATGTCGACATATTATAATATCTATTTATTATAATACTTTTAAATAAATTTTTTCTTATAAACACAATAATTATTTTAAAACAACATTTTTATTTGCTCTAAAATTAATATTAGTAATTCTATATACCCACGTATTAATTTTGTTGTTTTTCTATCAAGTTTTTTAGAATTGTTTTTAATATCTATAATTAAATTTAATATTTCATTTTCTTTTACATTTCCAATTAAATTATCATTATTTTTACCTAAACTAGATTTTATATCTGATATACTTGATACACAATCTTTTCTTGATACATTATCATCTGAATCATCATCTAACTCATCTAATTTTTTTATATCAAAATTTAATATTTCTTCTTTATTTCTTAATATATATATCACACCATATTCTAGTAATTCTATTCTATTTTTTTGTACATAATCTTTTATTAAAGGAACCCCGAATAAATATTGTATTGGTAATAAATTATTTTTTACACCCAAATCTAACATCGAATTTACAACTTCTACATAATTCCCTACTAAATCATTAAATCTATTTAATTTATAATCTAGTGACATATCATTACTCATTCTTTTATTTACATATATATCTGTTTACTTTCTTAAATTATTTTGCATAATTATATTTTGTTCATTTTCATATTTATCTTTTATCTGTTTTTTCTCATTTTCTCTATATAATTCCATATTTTTCAAATACATTTCTTGTGTTTTTTTGTCTAATTTATTTCCTTCTGGAGCTGTGTATATTTGCATGTCTTTATCTGGAGGTAAAAATGATTTTGGTAATGCATTATCTACTAATAAATATGCGTATGAATCTGAAAATCCTGACATTTCATTTTCTAAATAACCAAATAATTGATGTACTGGTTTAACACTTGGACTGGATATATTACCTCCTGTACTTGTTATACCTCCTGATCCATTATTTCCTGGAACAATTCTATTTTGATTTAGAGATTGATTTTGATTTTGATTTTGATTTATATCAGTCTGATTTTGTCTACCCTTGATATTTGTATTTGGAATAGGTGGTGCTATCGCTGTTAATTCATTATTTCTTTTTAATATATTTGTATTTGGTACTTGAAATTGTCCTTGGTTTGGATTAGAATTTGGATTAGAATTTAGATTAGAATTTAGATTAGAATTTGGATTAGAATTTGGATTAAAATTTGAATTTCTATTAGGATTATGTTGATTTAAAGGATTAGATTGATTTTGATTATTAGTTATACCAACTTCAGGTAGATACTGTTCATTTGTTTGTTCAAAATTATTTCCAGATTTCATTTTTAATACATTTTCCAACCAAATTAAACAATCCTTTCCTTCAACAGGTTTATTTAAATTTTTAACAATTATAGTTGGAATAATCTTCAAACCTTTTGATAAAAAATGTTGTTCATTTCCATCAATACAAATTAACTTAAAATACCTTAGGACCCCATTATTTTGTGCATGTGACATAAATACATTACATGTTTTACATTTTGTACTATAAAATAACAAATTTGGCTGATTAGATTGATTAGATTGATTAATTTGATTATTTTGTATAGGTTTAGGAACAAATCCTGACATTGGTCTTTATTATATTTATATATAAAAAGTTATATTTTTAAGAACATTAAGTATTAAATTAATAAAAAATTTGATTTAATATTTATATAATAATTAATATATATAACTACTATGAGTTTTGATATTAATATTAAACAACAGGAATATTCTATAGATGAATATGGTAATAGTTTCTTAAAATTAGAAATTAGTGGAAAGGATGTTGATTATACTATGATAAATTCATTGAGAAAAGTATGTATAAATCAAATTCCAATTTACGCATTTCATCCATCAAAAATTAATATTTTTAGAAATAATTCTGTTTATGATAATTCTTATATGAAGGAGAGACTTAGTCAATTACCTATTATGAAATTAAAACATGATATTAAGTTTCTTTCTACAAAATATTATAAGGATGTAAATTTTGCTGATCCAAAATTACTAAAACATGAAGATGATAAGTTTGATATTGATATTTATATTAAAGCAAAAAATACTGGTCCCGAACATTTAATTAATGTTTCAACAAATGATATAAGATTAACAATTAATAATGAAATTGTTGAAAATTCCAAATATTATTTAGAAAAATATCCAATATTATTGATACAACTAAGAACAGGAGAAGAATTTGAATGTTCTATGAAAGGTGTTTTAGCTGTAGGAGAACTTGACTCTATTTTTAATGCTTCTAATGCATATTATGAACAAATTGATGAAAACAAATTTGAATTTTGTATTGAAACAGGTGGTCAATTTGAAGAATTTGATTTATTAGTTAGGGGTTGTGAAATTATAATTGAGAAACTTAAAATTATTAAAGAAAATGTTAATCAAAATCAGTATCAAATAGTTATTACTGAAAACAATTCAATGATTTTAGAAATTTTAAATGAAGATTATACTTGCGGAGGGCCTATAAATTATCATTTACAAAACTCAAAATCTATAGTTTTTTCAGGTATTACAAATCCGGATTTTATGCAAAAAAATATTATAATTAAATTCAAAGCTGAAGATAAATCTAAACCTATTGATGTATTCAATAAAGCTATTGATGATACAGATAAAATGTTCCTACAAGTTATGAATTTGATTAAGAATCTTGAAGGAACTGGAACAAAGGGTAAAATAGAAAAATCTTTTAAATCTGACAAACAAGATATAAAAAAAAAATCAAAATCAACATAAATATGTAATTTTTTTTTAATTCAGTTAAAATAAATGTTTTTTTATAAAATTTTATTATCAATATAATATATTATATTGATAAATGTATATATCTGAAATTGACGAAATATTAAACGAAACCATAAGTACATTTATGGGTACTTGGGTTGTAGTTAATAAAGCCTCACAATTACTTGAGTTTAATAAACTCATAAAAGAAATTAATTTTATTAAATATCAAAAAGATATTAATAATATTTTAGAATTCTCTCAGTCTTTAATGCCAATCAAAAAAATTAATAATTTGGTTTCAAAAAATCAAAATATTATTCTTATTAAGAATCTTGTATCTAAATATATTGCTTATTATTTATTTATAATGATTGGTGTTAATTATAATGGTAAAATTGAACAATTTAATAATAATCTAATCGAATTAAGTAGAAATCAAGTTAACTATCCTCTTAAAATTGAAAACTTCTTTAATACTGAATCTAATTCTAACATTATTAAAGTTGTTAATATCATTAAAGAATTCAAAGATTATATTAATAAACTTGTAACTAAAAAAGATACTAACAATCTGTTAGAAAATTATTCTTTAGGATTAAAGGAACTTGTACAAAAACTTGGGGAAGAAAATGTTAAAAAAAATATTGCTGGTGCTCTTGTTGATGAAAAAAACAAAATTATTGTAGATCACAGTATCACATTAATGATGATACAACTTGTTTTATATACTAATAAAGAAAAAAACGAATTATTTGATATTATAGAAAGTACTGAAACTGCAAGTGGTGATTTCATTTTTATTGATGTTGTTGTTCCTAGAAGTGATTTTATAGATTACAGTGCTATTGAATCTATTTTATCACCTGCACAACTTAAAACTAGTTTACCTGAAACTATTTATGATTTAATTAATGAAGATTATTCTGAAGATATTAATGATAAAAGAAAATATTATACTGATCATGACCTTAAAATACAAAAACTCTTAGACACACATATTATGATTCCAATTGTTGACGATTTTTTATTATATCACAAAGATAATGAAAAATACGAAAAACAAGGTGATAAATTAGAATCACCAAAGAAGAAAGATGAAACAAAGGTTAAATATATTATTAAAAAAATTAATACTGTTTCTGAACTTTACAAAAATCCTACTGAAATTAAAAAATATTTTTATGTACCTCTTCAAGACTCTAATGCAACATTAGTTAACACATTTGAAGATATCAAGATTATTTCTAAAATGAAAAACATTATTAAAATGAATACTGAAAATTTAGACTTGCTTAATGATATTATTTCTTATAGATTGTATCCATATATCTCTTTTAAAGACTTTAAAAACAATGGTTTTATTTTTTCTAGTGAAAAAACTATTGATGCTATTCGAAATGTTTCTATCGAAAATATTAATAAAAAGAAATTTGATGTTCTGCAAACTAGAATTATGTCTGAAGATATGTTAGTTAATATTATCGGATTTGCTTTTGTTAATAAAGAAAATGAATTAAATTGTTTAAATCTTAATACCTTTATAGATATTGGTTCTGATCCAAATTTTAATAAAGATAACAAATCTAATAATAAATCTAATACTTATGATCCTTTAAACTCAATTAAAACACTTATCAATTATAAAATAAAAAGCAAAATTTTACCTAAAGAACAAATGGATACAGAAAAACTTGATAACAATTATTATTGGCTCTTTGATCTTTCTAAACAAAATTATAATATTCCACAATATGATATTTCTGAATCAATGCCTAAAAATGAAGTTGTTAAAATTATTACAGCATATCTATATGATTATACTATGGAAAGTATTATTAATATTTTAAGAGAACAAGTTAATATATCGCATCCTAAACTTATAACAGATTATATGAATATGGTAGATAATTATAAAATTAAATATCCTGATATTACAAATATTCAACATGCTAAAGATATGAATGAGTTAGAATACTTAATTTATTATGTTAAATCTTTGAAAGTAGGTGATATTTATGATTATAATGAAGATGAATTCCCTGGTCTTTATGGAAATGTTATTAAATTACCTACTGCTCCACCTAAAAAATATCCAAAAATACCTATTCTTAAAGTTTCACCTGATTTTATTGAAAAAGATACTAGAGAAACTAAAGATATCATTATTAAAGAAGATGAAATTTCACAAGCAGATTATGATTCCAAAATTTCTGAAAATGTTGATGGTGTTTGTCAACATATTATATCTTGGGATAAAATATCTGAAATAAAAAAAAATAAAGATAATACCTATGGTGATCTTGTTTACGAATTTATTCAACAATATGTTGATGTTAGTGCTGAACAAGATTTTATTTGTAAAAGTTGTAAGTCTGCTATTAATATTAAAAAATATATTCAGGATGGTCAATTTGATAATGCTACACAAATGTTCGTTACATTTAGTATGAAGTATGATGTTGAACTAGAAGAAATCCCAGAATATGAGAAATTTAGAACTTCAATTAGAAATGTTGATAAAATTATTGAGCGTATGGCTTCTATTTTTAATTTCCAATCATTAAAAGGTACTACTTTTGTTATTAGGGGTAATAGAAAATCATTAGTAAAAGATGTAATGGATATTGTACTTATCCATAATACTTATATGGAGAAAAACTATACTAATGAAGTTAGAGATGTTATGACTAAAAAGTTTGGCACTACTAAAATATCTAATCTATTTAAATTCCAACTTGACAATAATGTTTTTATATACTCTAGTAAAGATACTGATTATTATAAAATTTTAAAATACAATAATGTTTTAACTTATATTTTAATTATTTTAATTCTTGAAATGAATGATAGTCAAATATTATCTCTAACAAATGATAAATTTTGTTCATATTATATTTTTAAAAAAATAGGTTTTAGTCTATTTGAAAATCTTAATATTGTTATTAATAAAACTGGTGATTTGGCATCTATCAAAGATTATCCTATTTTATGTTATATTATATATTTAACAAGTTGTTTAATTACCAAATATAATATTTGGATTGATGTTTCTTCTAAATCTAAGACTACAGTTAAAAAAGGTTTTAGTTCTGAAAAAGTTTTAACACAAAAAGCAATTATTAACACTTTTGTTGAATTATTTAATACTATTCTTTTAGTTAATTCTGATAAAATGAAAGAAAGTAAAAATTTTATTTATGAAATATTACAAACAAAATATTATTTTAAACTTGATGTTTATAAAAGTATTGAAATTACTAGAAAACTTGATAAAATGTATTTGCAAATTGATACATCTAAAGAACAAAAAGGTATTATTTTAGATTCTACTAAATTCGATATAGAACCAAATAATGACGTATTTAATAAATTTACTTTTGATGATTTATATCAAAGATTTAGCAGAACTGTTTCTTTAGAAAGATTTATTCCTAAATATTATCCTGATATTATGGTTAAAATTAATGAAGTATCTAACTTAACTAATTGTATTGATGGAAGATTTCATGACTTTAAACATAACGGTACTACCTTTACTTGTAGTTATTGTAATGAAAATGCAGATCCTGCTAAATTAATTCCTGATAGTTATAAATTATTATATCAAAGAGAAATTATTCTTTATTTAAGAAAACTTATTTACAAATATTGCATTAATGGTGATATTCATCAATTTGAATATGATTCTGTTAAAGATATTAGTACTTGTACAAAATGTAAATATGTTTCTAATACTCCTGTAACTTATTCTGATAAGGAATTATTTAATATGTATAATATTATTGAAAAAAGAAGAAAGGAAAATAATTTATATTTTTCAAGTTTTATTAAAGATTTAGAAAATAAAAATACTCAACAAGTTATTTATTTAAAGAAGATTTTTGACAAAATTATGTATAAATTCCAAAAATATGATAATGATATTAATAAAACTATTAATAAAGTTTTAGATACAGTTCAAAAATTACTTGGAGCTGATATTATTGTTCTTAATCAAGTTTATAATTTACACCATAATATTTATTTTATTGATCATGATTATAATGGTGTTAAATTAGAATCTCCTATTCAAATATATGAAAAAGAAAATAAATTTAGAATTATCGAAGCACATCCTCATTTTAAAAGAGATGTTATTGTTTATTCTATGCAAAGAAATACTAGATATGAACTATTTTATGATCTACAAGAAAAAAATTTATTAGGATATCGAGAAATTAATAAAGAATATATTGATCTTGATAAATCTAGTTCTAAACTTAAAATTAATTATTCTATTAAAAATATGCTATTACTTTTTGGATTACCTAGAGTTAAAATTAATATTTCTGATGTTTATCCTGAAATATATGGTATGACTAAAGAAGATATTGAAAATACTTTTGAGAAAAATAAAAATTTTTCTATGTATGATTTT
>JACCDO010693029.1_pt1 | contig 18595 bp, 21 predicted proteins | sample 7446101 | NCBI WGS metagenome assembly JACCDO01 (sample SAMN15323440, study PRJNA562643) | freshwater metagenome | isolation source: river surface water | place: USA:Blue River Watershed | collected 2017-08-16 | reverse complement strand
TAGACTGCTATCAGGCAGTTTGTCCGCTTGCGTACTGCCTGGTCTACTACCTAGACTGCTATCAGGCAGTTTGTCCGCTTGCGTACTGCCTGGTCTGCTGCCTAGACTGCTATCAGGCTTGTTAGCAACTTGCGTGCTGCCTGGTCTACTACCTAGACTGCTATCAGGCAGTTTGTCCGCTTGCGTACTGCCTGGTCTACTACCTAGACTGCTATCAGGCAGTTTGTCCGCTTGCGTACTGCCTGGTCTGCTGCCTAGAGTGCTATCAGGCTTGTTAGCAACTTGCGTGCTGCCTGGTCTAGAGGCAACCAGAGCAGTCTCAGGCATATTCGAACCATCTGAAGTAGGTGGCTGATCCCCAAGCTCGGAGCCACTGCCTTCCATCATTACCTCTTTGCTGTAGGATTGACAAAGATGAAACGTTTCCGCGATACTTTTCACTTTAGCTATGAGAAGCTGAGTGCTGGGTGCGCCATTCCGTTCACTTCCTTGCTGATTGGACTTGAACTTGACAGCAGTATCCAGTATCCAGCAGTCGTACTTAATCGCTTGCGTGGCATCCAATATAATCACTTTCGGCTTCGGCAATAACGATTGTACCAGCAAATCCAGCTTCACCCGGAATACGCCTCGCTCCTTGACACTGATCCCTCGATCGCACTGTATTATCAAATTCTTATGGGCATTGATGACGTCTTGCGTCTCGATCGCGATATTAGGGTTATCTAGCAAGTTGGTGGCTGCCACAAAGTTTAATTTCAATAATTTATTAATAATTTCTTGGCGGATTGTGGTCGGGATAAGTATGTCGATGAAGACAATGACCGGCTTGATATCGGCAGGTGCGATATACGTCCGATTGGCTAAACGTAACGCTTTGGCTGCTTGATCATTCTCATATCTTGCAACTTTTAAATTCTCTAAACCTTCTAATCTCTTCTCAATAGGTGTGGGAATGTCCCACGTTTTAGGTGCGTACTTATCGATCACTTTAAGTGCGTACTCTTCCGCATTAGCTATCTCCCTTTTGACCCCTTCCCGGATCTCCTGTAGCAGCCGGCGTCGGGTGGCCATTAACTCGATGGCGCTATTACGCAGCAGTAAGTATGTCTCTTTACTCGCACCAACCAGGTCATAAACGAACTGCATTCCGCCGATTGAAGCGCTGAATTCTTTCCATTTCTCATTGATGACCATTAATTCGGCTTCCACGCGCCCTAATTCAGTGCACAAGTGGTCTCGAATATGCTGCAATCCCACCTGCTCTTCGTACTTGAAGCATAGCTCCGCGACGTTGTAATGCTGCTCATTGTGCTGTATTTCCGCTGACGTGTGCAGTAACTATAGAGGCAAGTAATTAGATAAGTAATGGAGTCGTAAGTAAGTGAGTACCTCGAGTGTTCGCAGATCAATTAGCTGGTTCACGTCGCGTATGTACTCTTGATTGGGACAGAAATTAACGCGTATGTATTCCTCTAAATCCCGCTCCAAAACCTCCACATTCAACTCTTGATACCGTTGCAAATCCTTTAAAAACACCATTTTTTCATTATGTTTGCGTCGAAATGTAGATAGAAATCGATCATAAACCGTTTGAGACACGTCGTGGCTCTCTCTGGCCGCCTGCAACAGGTTGGTGCAGAGGTCGATGGACACAGAGACGTACTTGTACTTCTTTCCGTCCGCAATATACTTGCTCAACATCGTTTGTAAATGGGGAAGACAATTCTCAAACAGTATCTTCTTGATCGTGTCTGCTTCCTTGCTCTCTGCTGCAAGCAACAGCTCTTTGAAGTACAAGGGGATTCCGCTGCTGTAGTAATCGGGGAACGCATTTTGGAGTTCATATACTTCCTTCGCGTGTAATACGAAGCGGTATAGCTGGATACTAGCCTTTTGCCCGGTCTTCATGGCGGAGAATATCTCTTCCTTCACATTATCCACGACCTCATTCATGGCTTGCACCGTATTCGCTGAAAATGTAAAATGGAAAGGGTGTGGGTGCTTAATACTGGCGGCAAAACCACGTACCCGACGTAGAAACCGTCCTTTTCTCTTCAAGATTAGTCTGCACTCATACCAAGAAGCGTTCAATGCGTAGATGGACTTCTCTTCGATGACGCCGCCATTGTCAACGGCTATTACCTCCGCCTCTTCCCCGTTCATAAACAACAACACCACACGCAATACTGACAGCAAATCAACGGGTAAGTCGTAAGAAAAGTCATTCATGTAGTCTTCGATGGTGTCCGCGAGATCGTCCACGTCTCCGGGTTTTAATTCCTTTATGCTCACTCGGTCATTCATCGCTTCTATCTCGCGCAGTAGGTGTTGCTTCACTTTAGCTTTCTTACGCCCTTTCATTCCTCGGAATACTCTTTGCACAATTAATATCGCTGCATATTCTTCTGCTTCACGTCGTAATTGAGCCGCATATTCCAGTCCTTGTCCCCCACGATACAGCTTCTGCAACATGAACGCTAACCGCACACTTCGCACGAATCTATTAGCTTTGTAACGGACATTGTACTTCACAATAAACCCAGTGATGGTAAAGGCTGCTTTGTTCAGTTTGTTCCATAGTAACTGACGGAGTGCGCGAGCGAATTTCCTCCTTGCAACCCATTGGATCTTGGTGGCCATGGCGTCTTCGAGCGAGACCGACAGCTTCTCGTCGGATGCAATGGCTTCGCCATCATTCAATTTGTTGATTTTCCTTAGTTTGTCCAGTGACGTCATGCTTTCGCCCTCTGAAATCAGCTTGAACTGGTCGTATTGGTACTTCATGAACGACAGCTGCTTCTCCACGGAGTGCAGCAATTCGTTCATGTTTTTATCGCTTTCTACTGCGGCTTTTTGCATAGAGACGGAAGGACTCGAGTTAACTTTGATCTCTTCTACGCCGTCAGAACTATGTTTCACTTCCTCGGCAACTACCGCATCGTCTACCCCCCGATGGGATACCTCTTTCGCCTCGTTGACCATAGTATCTGCAGTAGTAAATTGATACATATCATCGCTTTTAGCCTTCTTCAAAGCCTCTAACTGCTGTCCCGTGCGCTGCATGTCACGCTCTAGACGTTGAAATCGGCTGGCTCGCCATGGGGCTTTCATGTGCCCCTTCGTGCCAGCCGCAGTGAGGATGTATAGCTCGCCACCTTTCCGTTGTGTGGCCTGCTGCTGCAGGATGATCTCATGCGGTGTCCACACCTTTACACTACTAGAACTTGATGCAAGTAATGTGGAGCTCAATAGTCCATCATCCAACTTGCTGTCCCCTGAGCTCATCACACTTGCTGCGGTGTCATTCTCTCCCTGCGATGTGCTTCCTTTCAGTTGTAAGGTGCTCATCCGCATGTATTTATTGCTTATCTCCGCCTTTAGTACTGCACTATTGTCCAAAGAAGCGTGGAAGGGATCACTCATCTTCTCGTAGGAGTCGTAGGTTGTGGCGAATAGATTCGTTGAAGTCTGGCTTAAAGTGTCGATACTTCGCTGGAATAGACCGTCATGAGCACTGTGATCGTCGCCTATTTCACCGGTTTGCCATGGTGCTAAGGTGTCAACGGGTGGCGGAAACGATCTCCCTGAAGAAGTGAGTGAGTGAGTGAGTGAGTGAGTAAGTGAGTGAGTGAGTAAGTGAATTAATGAGTGAGTGAGTAAGGTGGTTAAGGACTGAGGTAGCGAGTGGGTGAGTGCGACATACCTAGTTGATCGGCATTAATCCGCCCATCTAGCACGAGGGACTGCAGCATATTGTGCTTTAGTTGAGGGACGTATTTCGTCAATACTTTCCACGCCTTTTGTATGCTTATTACCGTCTCCGCGGTGAGAACACACTCGTAAGGATCTAGTTTGCGCCGCTGTAATATCGCCTCCTATGAGATAGCAAGTAAGTACGTACGAAGTGTGAGTGTGAGTGAGTGAGTGAGTGAGTGAGTGGGGCACCTTATCTAGCATAACGAAGTCATCATTATTATGTTGTTTTTTATCAAGCAAGAATTCTGCTTTTTTCTTCTGGTCCGACACCATTTGCTGGTACGATCGTCGTATGTGCAACGCATCGCTTTGAGTGAGTGAGTTAGTAAGTGCGACGGTGAGGCGTAGAGGGAAAGGAGTACCTAACGACGGCGGCGTCATTAATTATGGGCGTCAAGTAAGGCGTTTTGATGAATTTGGGTTTTAACGCTTTTTCTCTGGCATTTTCCCTTACTTTTGGACGATTACCAAACATTATAGATGCCTGAGTGAGTGAGTACGTGAGTGAGTAAGTATGTAAGTAAGTAAGTACATGAGTGAGTGAGTAAGTAAGTACATGAGTGAATGCAACCTTAGAGTCTAACTCCACACCATCAAATAACAAGTCTGGAGGGACTAAAAATGGATTATTCATCACAGAAAACCCAAGCCATTCTTGAATAACTGGATAAGAATTTAAAAAATTTAAATCTTCCGCAATTTTATCGTGATAACTTCGCCCATCCTGAGTGAGTTAGTTGGTTAGAGATTGATTGAGTGAGTGAGTGATTAAGCGAGATGGTACCCATATAAAATCTTTCACTTCAGGGTAAGTTACTTGACTCTCTTGCCATGTTTTAATAACCTCAATTGTTTCAATAGTAATAGAGCGTAAACAGTCAATAAGGCCAATAATTCCCATGTCAACACCTTATATAGTGAGTTAGTGAGCTAGAAAGGTAGTAAATAAGCGAGACAATACCTATATTGTCATCGTTATCGTGCAGTTTCTTCAATGCTTTTGACAGCTTTTTGATGTATTTCTCCCGCAAAATAACTATTTTAATAGTTTCAAACTCTGTGCAAAATTGGTGAGTAAGTAAGTACGCGAGTAAGTAAGTAAGTGAGCAAGTAAGTAAGCAAGTGAGTGAATGAGTGAATGAGTGAGTAAACCAGATTGAGGTCGTAACGACGATGTATTCAAGAAATTTCTTCTAACTTGATTGTTGTCGCCACCGAGGCTCGACAGACTCATTTTGACCCGTCAAACACTGATAAAGGACTCAATTTTACGCTTTAAAGCATCATTTTGGGCGAATTTACCCTCATTTCCATCTTATTTTTTCAATTTTTTCTGTTTTTTTTTTCAATTCGTACCGGTATCGTCGCGAGTCATGACAATGATTGACTGACTCCAATCGCCGCAGTGAACGCCTTCGTGGTGCGATCTCCGACAGCCGTTTGGAACGGAAATGATGAAAATGTTAGCTTTTTTATTTAATTAAATACAAAGTGGTTAGTGTTTCTTGCTTGGGGAGTGCTTCACAATCAATATCACCAACATGATAGTGATGAGAACCACCAGAAGGATGATACATCGCAGCTAAACAAGTGAGTGAGTAAGTAAGTAAGTAAGTGAGGGAGTGAGTGAGTGAGTAAGTAAGTAAGTAAGTAAGCACTAACCGGTAATGCATTTTTTTGATTTTCTTCTGCTTTCTCTAACTGAACAACACCCTCTTTGGCGTGCTCGACCGCCGTTTCCATGTTGTAATCAATTCTATCAAGTATAGTTCCTAGTTCACACAGTAAGTAAGTGCGTGCGTGAGTGAGTGAGTGCATACGAGTACCTTGATCAATAACTAAAACTGCTAATTCATTAAATATTTGAGCCAATTCTTCAATCGATTTGGCAATTCTGGTGATTTCTTCATCGCGTTGGTTCACTAGGTTCTCGGTATCATCCACCATCGCTAGCTGGAACTCGTTGAACCCGTTATCCACCTCATTGGTACCACCACTGCCGTTATTTATGCTACTTTTATTATCTAAAAATCCAAATACTTGAGCCCCGCCACCGGATTTCTGTGCTTTCAATTTGTTAAAATATTCTTTCTGTGTGCAAACACGTAAATGGGTGAGTGGGTGACTCGTGAAGAAGGAAAGAGGGAGGTACCTGCGTAGTACGATATTGCATTGTTAAATTCTGTAATTTTTTACTAAAACTTCTTTGCATATTTTCCCGCACCTTTTGCTCTGCTGGCGTCAACTTGGTGTCATTGGCCTGAGTAAGACCACGGGTGAGTGAGTAAATGGTGAGTGAGTAAGTGACGGAAGGTACTACCTTAAAAATCTTTTTGACGAGACCTTCAGCATGACGCAGTAATCCTTTTATTTCGTTTTCCTTATTATCTATATCAATTTCTTGTTGACTTTCATCCGTTTCAAAATTAACTAAAAGCCGTTTGGTGTGTAATGCTGATAGCTCCTGTGAGTGAGTGAGTAAGTAAGTAAGTAAGTAAGTAAGTAAGTAAGTAAGTGGGTAATATGTAAATGGTACCTTTAACTTGTTGTTGATATTGTTTATGTCCTCTTCGATTCCTTCTACTTTTTCTACCCAGATTGGTGGTAATGATGTCTTTAAATCCTTCCATTGTTTTGATTCACCTTGAGTTAAGAGACCTAATGAAAGTGAGTGAGTGAGTGAGTAAGTGAGTAAGTGAGTATGAATGAATGAATGAGTAAGTAAGTAAGTGAGTGAGTGAGTGAGTGATTGGCTGGACAAGCGAGTAAGCAAGTGAGCCGGTGAGCAAGTGAGTAACAGTGTCGACAATATACCTGAATCCGATTCCTCGTCGTGACCTCCCTTGTACTTATTCAGTGATTTGTTCGCTTTATTTCCGTTGCGATAGTCCACGAACTGTTTGGTCAGTGAGCGGGTGGCCATTTGCACTCAAGCGACCAACAAATGAATTAGTTGAATGCGTGAGGGATGGAAAGATTAATGTTTATTTTAGGAAAACCCTGACCTTTTTTAGATCGAAGAGGGATTAACCATACCATCACTTCTTTACTTACTCACTTACTTGAACCATAACTCACTCTTTCGACTCACTTGCTTCTTTACTTACTCACTCACTGGGCGCATAGTGTAAACAAGTGTAGTATGGCTACTCCCGAATGTTTTCAGAAACCTTTTGAAATTACATTAATATGTTCCTACTCACTCACTGACTCACTGACTGAGTGATTGACTGATCGACTCACTTACTCACTCACTCACTCACGGACTAATTTATTTACTGACTCACTTCTTAAATGATTAAAAGGGATTCCTAAACAGAGTATGGTACCGGCGCCGGTTGATGAGGCTTGCAGTGTTTATCCCGAACGAAGTAACGAAAATCAACTAAAACTTGACCTTTTGGTGCAAAAATGGGTGGCGCGGCTTCAGTGAGTATCGAGCACTCGCGCGTGTTGCAAGCGGAGTACGACGGGTTGAAGGCGCAGGTAGAAACTCGCTACTTCAATTATTTATCCATTTCCTTTACGATATCGCTAAATCGGATATTTATTTATTTCGTTTATCATTTGCTTCTTGTTATATTTGCTTGTTCTGTCGATGGCTTCTTCATTCATTGATATATTACTTTTCATCATTTATGACGAATGTACTTATTACCTTATTCATTCCTTTATTAGGGTCTTGATGAGGAGACAATTCACAATAAACTAATCGAAAAATATCAATCTTTATCCAAAAAACCATTAAAAATTATTATAGCTGGTGCACCTGCTGCTGGAAAAGGAACACAATGTGAGATGATTAAAGAAAAATATGGTACTTATTTTTATTCTTACTCTTACACTTACTCTTGCACTAACTCACTCCCTCATCAAGGTGTTGTTCATTTATCCACTGGCGATATGTTAAGAGCTGCTGTAAAAGAAGGAACTGAGTTAGGTAAACAAGCTCAAGCGGTTATGGAGGCAGGTCAATTAGTCCCTGATGAATTAATCATAGGTAATTTTCATTCGATTAATCACTCACTAGAGACTGCTAAAATACTAATTCCTCACTACAGGTGTTGTTGTTGATCGTTTAAATCAAAGCGATTGCGTTGAAAAGGGTTGGTTATTAGATGGTTTCCCTCGCACTAAACCACAAGCTGATGCCTTAAGTGCTGCAGGCATGATCCCTGATTGTTTCTTACTTCTGGATGTGCCTCAAGATGTATTAGTGGATCGTGTGACTGGGCGCAGAACAGATCCAGAAACTGGTAAAATATACCATTTAACTTTTAATCCACCAGAAAATGAAGAAATTGCAGCTAGGTATCCATTCAATTACTCACTCACTCACTCACTCACTTACTCACTTACTCACTCACTCACTCACTCACTCACTCACTCACTTACTCACTCACTTACTCACTCACTCACTTACTCACTCACTTACTCACTCACTTACTCCCTCTCTAATCGCTCTTTATTCGTGCTAGATGTGTTCAAAGAGCTGATGATACCGCTGACAAAATCATAGTCAGATACCAAGAATTCAAAAGTAACATCGATGCAGGTAAAGTCACTAACTCAATCAACTATACACTCTCTCATTCGTTATCTCTCTGTAACCAAAGTGCAATCCGCGTATGAAAAATGCATGATTGTCATCTCTGGCGATCAAAGCTCTGAAGCGGTTGGTAACGACATTACTGTTGCGCTAGACAACGGTGCTTATAAGAATTAATAATATCTTTTTATATACATTAAAACCACTTTATTGAAGTGTAAGTAATACATTTTGGCGTTTTTTAGTGAAGTATAAGTTGCATTGGCTTTAATACAGAGACGTTTTCTTCATTATTCTTAAAAATTCGTCCTCACTGATTTCACCATCACCATCTCTGTGGGTGTGAGCGAGTAAGTAAGTTTATGGATGTGAGGGATAAGAAGAGAGTGTGAATACCTATCAGCTTCATCGATCATTTCTTGTAGTTCCTCGTCCGTCATGTTCTCGCCTAATTCCTTTGCTACTCTTTTAAGGTTGCGGAATGATATTTTACCAGTTTCATCGTCATCAAATAATCTAAATGCTTTTAATATTTCTTCTCTTGAGTCACGTTCGCTCATTTTAGCAGTCATCATCTCTAAAAATTCAGAAAAATCAATGGTACCAGAACCATCTTTATCGATATCAGAGATCATTTTCTTTATTTCCTCTTTCTTAGGCTCAAAACCAAGTGCACGCATTGCTACTTTTAATTCCTTTGCATCAATAGTACCTAAGTTAGAAACGTACGAAGTGAGTAAGAAAAGAAACGATTAAGCAAGCTTGTGACAGCATAGTTGTATACCTGATCCATCGGTATCAAACAGATCGAATGCCTCTCTGATCTCTTGCTTTTGTTCTTCGGTTAGTTCAAACTTTTTGCCCTTCGCACCACCCTAAATAAGTAATTACGGTTAAGTTAGTATAAGTAATTAAGTAAGCAAGAGTGGAGTAAAAGTTACGTATAAGAAAATGCATAAATGAGCAAGTCAGTATGAGTGCGTAAGTACGAAAGTACGAAAGTGAGAACAGGAAAGATTGAGTGGTGTGGTAAGCTAGTGAGTGCTTGGGTGATTGAGTGAGTACCTTTTTCGTTGCCATTTTTCAATTTTTTCTATGAGGCGTTAAAATTTTTCAATTTTTTTTTTAAAAAACAGGGATTTGCCGTGAAGTTAGGGCTCACTGATCAATGAGAATGATCAATCGAGAATGTTATAAGTGTCTTGGTAAGCACGAGTCCCATCATACTTCCAGTTTCTGTGCGTTCCTCATTCAAAATATATCCGTTGCGATTCTATTCAAAATAAATATTTTCTGCGAAATGTTATCATCAACGCGTCACGGTAGAAGTAGTAGTAATAGCTGTTAGAAGTTGTCGATTACAACCATTTTGAATGATTCATTACAAGCAAAATGCACGTCAAATGAATTGATTTGTAATCCCTGTCTTCTTTATGCAGAGCCCTCCTGTCAACAACAGTTATAGATCCGTTGCGCTTTCAAATGCCTAGAATCAGCGAAGCCGGCGATTGAGGGTTCTTTGCTTGTCTTTCTCTCTGTTTCAATGAATTGTTTACAAAATTTCGATTATACGGAGAGGGCCGGAAAGCAAGAAGGACCAAAATAGACAAAATTGGGAACAATTTCGGTATTTTGTGGAACCTTGTTGCACCCTCTTGGTTCTATCGTAAATAGTGTTAAATGTCTACTAGAAACAAGAAAGGTGGTGGCAATGCGGCCAATGCGGGAGTAAACAATCTGTTCGCAGCAAATGCGAATTTGAACGGAGCGGCTCCGAATATATTCGCCCCAGCCCCAGCACCTGCTGGTGGTGGTGGTGGGGTATTTCCTCAATTTGGTAATTATTCATTGGCTTATTTTTTCACTTACGCATGTACTCACTTATTTACTTACTTATTTACTTCCTAAAGCAGCACCAGCACAAGGACAACCATTTTTGAATAACAATTTGAATAATAATATGTTTCAAAATAACGCACTTCAACAACAAAGAGGAATAAATCCAGATGCGTTTAGTGGTAGATTAGAATATCATTCTGATATGAATTACGCAAAGTTAAAAAAGATAAAGGAGAAACAATTTCAAGAATTACATACAGATCCTACAGTAAATGCATACGAAGCAAAGCTTAGAAAACTTATTGAAGGTTTCACTTTCTTATTTAACTATTTACTTGCTTACTTACTCACTCGCTCATTCGTTTTAGATACGTATGAAAATGTATATTCCAAGTACTTAGATCGTAGTCAAAATTCATTAACTACCAGTGTTGGCGGTGTTGCTGTCAAACCAAAGTCGTCATTCCCATATTTGTACAATGAATTGAATGAATCCGTAATAGAAAAAAGGATAAGTGAGTTAAAGGGCAATGTAAAACAATTCAAGATTAAATATAAGGTAGTATTCATGTTACTCACGTAATCGATCACTTGGTCACTTACTTCCTTACTTCCACTCGCAGTCGTTGTACACTAAGACCAAGATATTGAGCGATGAAGCAGAAAAAGAGACTCGTCGCATCCAACACCATAAGGACATATCCGCTCATTTGTACGGTCGGAGGAAGCAATATTTAACTGATAATAGCTCTTACGGGTACACTATGGTACGACATAGACCAGGACATAGGTACCGACCACTCACTCGCTCACATACTTACTCACTCACTCACTCACTCACTCACTCACTAGGGATAATTTAGACAAGCAAATCAATGATTTTTACGATGAAGTTATTCAGGATTTAGATACTCGTTTGAAGAAATGCATCAATGAAGTGGTGCGTCTGAACGATCAAATATCGAATACAAATCGCTATATAGACAATGTAAGTGGTATATCAATCACCCAAAACGCGCAGAGTACTATTGGTCCTAGTCAAATCAAGAATTTATTGCGTCAACAACAGCAGCTGTTTCAAATTATCGGCAATGAAATAGCCGTTAATAACTCCAATCTCGAAGTGTGTAAAGACAAGTTCTTGTCGCATAATACATATAAGAAGTATCACGATATCTTCAACAAACAGAAAAGAAGTGAGTGGGATCTTGTGGAAGAAAAGAGAAGTAATACGAAGAATGGGGCTCAAGATAACGGTTCCCAAGGTGTAAATACTGCTGGTAGTTTGGGTGCTTTAGGAGGAGCAGCGCCCGCTGGTTCTGGGGCAAATGTGTTTGGAGGTGCCAACCAATTTGGGGGTATGGGAGTGCCACTTGGTGGTTTAGGAGGCGCATTAGGAGGAGCACCTCTTGCGAATAATCCATTTGGTGGTCAAGCTGGTGGAGGTATTCTGGGTGCTTTAGGTGGAGCGCCCGCTGCAAATAATCCATTCGGCGCTCAAGCTGGTGGAGCTCCTGCTGCTCCATTTGGTGCTCAAGCTAGTGGTGCATTTGGAGTTGGAGCTCCTGCTGCTCCATTTGGTGCTCAAGCTGGTGGTGCATTTGGAGTTGGAGCTCCTGCTGCTCCATTTGGTGCTCAAGCTGGTGGCGCATTTGGAGTTGGAGCTCCTGCTGCTCCATTTGGTGCTCAAGCTGGTGGAGCATTTGGAGTTGGAGCTCCTGCTGCTCCATTTGGTGGGGGAATAAATATCGCACCAATACAGCAAGCTGGTGGCGGCATTCTGGGTAATTTAGGAGGAGCGCCCGCTGCAAATAATCTATTTGGTGCTCAAGCTGGCGGAGCTCCAGCGAATCCGTTTGGTGCACAACCTGGTGGAGCTCAAGCGAACCCATTTGGTGCTCAAGCTGGTGGAGCTCAAGCGAACCATTTTGGTGCTCAAGCTGGCGGAGCTCAAGCGAACCCATTTGGTGGGGGAATAAATATTCAACAAGCTGGTTTTAATAATACATTTGGAAAGTCAAAAGAAGCACCATAAGCAGTATATTTCACTTATCATAATGTATTTTAAAAAATGCTACCGGTACTAAAGGACTGCCGGTATGTTGTATTTTTGCCATACCATGATTGCAAATTAATGCACCGAGAGTATGAGGGTGTGTACAACAGGTGGACTGATGTCTTGAGACGTACCGCTATTAAATGAATTTCCTCGTCGTTTGGTTTGGTCTGACACTGCTTTTACATGTGAGTGCTGGGACGGATATCATCAAAACGATAGCGGGTAGCAGTACAAGTGGTAGCTTCGCTGGTGATGGAGGAGCTGCAACATCCGCTTCACTGTATACACCATATGGGGTAGCTGTTGATGCCTCAGGTAATGTTTTCATCGCTGATACTAGTAATAATCGTATCCGCAAGGTGACTGTTTCAACGGGAATTATATCCACGATTGCAGGTACGGGCGGTGTTGTTTATGATGGCGACGGAATAGAAGCTACATCTGCGACATGTAACTTTCCATCAGATGTCGCGCTTGACTCTTCAGGTAAGATAATTATGAATATACATGTATTGTGTGTTTATAGTATTGTTTATTTTATTATGGTATGTTTATTTTATTAGGTAATGTGTACGTCGCTGATAATAATAACAACCGAGTCCGCAAGGTGGTTGTTTCAACGGGTATTATTTCTACTATAGCTGGTACAGGGACTAGTGGCTATTCAGGTGATGGAAATTCTGCTACATCTGCAACGCTATTCTATCCATTTGGAGTCGCACTAGACTCGTCAGGTAATGCAAATATTCGCATATTTATTTATCGTCGCATCGTTACGTTATGTTTTTCAAGAGAACGTGTATATCGCTGATAGTAATAATAATTGTATCCGCAAGGTTATTGTATCAACGGGTGTGATAAGCACTATTGCCGGCACAGGAACTCAAGACTATACTGGTGATGGTAGTGCAGCAACAGCCGCCACCTTTCGGAATCCCGTAGGCCTCGCCATCGATGCATCTGGTACGTATTACACTATTTCGTCTAACAACTGTATTAAATCGTTTATGTCCGCCTACAGATAACATTTACATCGCTGATAGTACTAATAATTGTATCCGCAAGGTGACGGCAGCAACAGGTATTATCACCACTATAGCGGGCATCGGAGGAGCTAGTTATGGTTATAGTGGTGATAACGGACCAGCGACATCGGCTAAATTGTTCAGTCCACATGATGTTTCATTAGACTCAACAGGCAACGTGTACATCGCTGATAGATTAAATAATTGTATCCGCAAGGTAACGGTATCAACGGACATTATATCGACGATTGCGGGTACTGGCGCTAGCAGTTACAGCGGTGATGGCGGGGCTGCAACAGCGGCTGAATTGTATAATCCAATTGGAGTCGCGGTAGACGCAGCAGGTATTATTAAGAGCTTTTGTGCATTTATGAATAACTAATACCAGCTTGTATATCTTTTAGGCAATGTGTACATAGCGGATACTTCGAACAATCTTCTGCGAGAGATTACATATCCGACCGATGTCCCAACTGCTGTTCCGACGGCGATACCGACTGCTATCCCAACTGCTACACCTACTGAGGTACCAACTGCTATTCCAACTGCTATTCCAACTGCTACACCTAGTGAGGTCCCAACTGCTATCCCAACTGCTATACCTACTGCTATTCCAACTGCTACACCTAGTGAGGTCCCAACTGCTATCCCAACTGCTATTCCGACGGAGACACCAACGGCCATTCCTAGGTACTGTCATTATTATTTCTTGTTCACTTGATCTTACCCTTTCTAATTTATTAGCGCAATCCCAACTGCTATCCCGACGATGAAACCCACAACGCCATCATCGCGGCCATCCGGCCAGCCCTCTAGACAACCAACTGTGCAACCAACTGTGCAACCAACAAGTAAACCTAGTGCTCAGCCCACATCAGTACCCACAACTCAGCCAACAAGTCAACCAAGTACAAAACCGTCAACGCAGCCAAGCGCGCAACCCACATGCCGTCCATCGGGGTAAGACTTTCGTATTGATCTTTTTGTATGCTAATTTCTAACAAATGTGCATTTTAGAGCTCCATCATCGCAGCCCTCTGGGCAACCAACTGTGCAACCATCATCAGAGCCTACATGTGAGCCATCTTCACAGCCATCGTCTATTCCTTCAGCTCAACCAAGTATGACTCCATCGTTATTTCCCAGTGGTCAGCCTTCGTCAATCCCATCTTGCCAACCAACTACACAGCCTACTTCGATCCCGTCGAATCAACCAACCTCTACACCTACGTCGCAACCCACAGTGCTCAATTTGATAGCCGCCAATCCCTTCACTGTTGGTGTGGACTCGAAGCTAGTAGCGGCAAAGAGTCGGTATTACCTGGGTACTTTTGTATGTTACTTCTTCGTTTTCTTCATTTTGCTTATCATAATGGATAAAATGGCGGTATATAGATCCGTTGTCGACCAGTTATACGATAATGCGCACGACTCAGGTATCAGATATCACACCACCGGCTCCTGCTTCCACTCACTCACTTACTCACAGGCAAGTACCAAGCAAAGCGGTAGACCTTGATGTACTCAATCACCAATTCAGTCGACGATTCAATCACTTACGCACTCTATTGCCTCGTAGGATAATAGTCACCATGAAAAGAATTCGCGCGTCGAATTGGGCGCCTCTTATAATCCTTTGTACCACAAATATTTACTGCAGAAACGGACTCTTATTGGTTGCACTGACGTGCTCTACCCTAACGAGTACACCCTAACAAGCCAATGCATAAACATTCGACTTCCGCCAGGTATAATTCCTCGCACTCACTCACACTGTTCGCCGCGATTAACCAACTTACTAACTCACTCAAAGGGAGGTTTGAGGACCTAGTGATACACGTCCTGAGCAATCACTCCTTACTCAGTTGTCTGTATTCCCCCAACAATTCCCCGATATCTTCCAACGGTAGGAAGCTCTTGTACATCGCTCAAACCGCTATTGCATTTTCCCTCTCTCAAATACTAAACAGTATGCTGTACTACGTACAGCTAGACAGTATTATGGGCGCATCAACCTGTCTGGACATCTTGATCGTCAACCCTTTGATTATTTCCGTGGTAAGTCGCACTCATTAACTCGTTCGTACGCGCAGCTCACTCATCGTTCACGTAGGGATCGTTTATCAAACTATTGTGGACGTGTCCTTGCCTTGAAAACGCACACCTGCAACGCGAATACCCCGTATTTCATAGCTGGTTACACCTACTGGGCAAGCTGATTGTGTTACCCTTCATAATCTTGATATTCGGCACTCTGGTCCTTGCAGCCACCTTCAGTCAAGGGACCAATTTCACCTACATCATCGCCACCTTCTTCCTCCAGGTGCAGGTGTATGGATGCATCATGGAGCTCGTCTTGGCATGTCTGCTATTCAAAGACCGTTACTATTGCGGTATACGCATAGTATTCCTATGCAAGACGTTCCAAGTGCTCACTATTGGTAGACTATTCTGTGAGAGAATTATATGCGAGAATTTGCAGGAGAAATGCGGTTTTAATGTCTGTAACTATCGATATCTATTCGGTTGTATTCAGATTGACACGATATCAGCCGACACGACGATGTGCGATAGTAGCATAACCATTAATGACGTGGAAATGGTCGATAGCAATCCGATGCACGTCGATAAACCTAGGTACTCGGCACCCCACCCTTATCACTCACTCACTCACTCACTCACTCACTCACTCACTCACTCACTCACTCACTCGATCATGTAAATTCCTCAGGGACGTGCGCGTGTCGTACCGCACTGCATACGACGATAGAGAGGACGCTAAAAGCATTGAATCCGATATAAAAAACACTTCAGAAATGCTAGAATCGATGCGAAATGCACTGCAGGCGCGCACTGTCGATGACGTCCACGACGAAATGATGCCGGTTGCAGCGACCATCAAGAGCGACGATGCAGATATGGAATCGAACGAAGAGATGGTTATCTCGAAAAAAGTCTTCAAAGTAGGTACAAGAAACAGTTTTATTCAAACGTTCCATAAGTTCCAAGAGAAAGAGATACTGCTTGGAACCAACTCCAAGTCGATTCAGGACGCCATCATGACTCACAGCGCCAAGACGAAAGGGAATGCATTGAGTAGAAAGGCCTATCGGAGCTCGGATGATGGCGGAGAGTGTGCGGATACTCCACGCAGTAAGCATACTTATGACCTGGATGATAGCAGTAGCAAGCATAGTAACGACATAGAAAGTGATACGCGTGGCAGCAGCAGCAAAGAGTGATGCCAACGGAAGCGACTCGAGCACCAACAGCACGTCTGATTACTAGAAATCGTCGGCTGCTTGACAAATGTGCCACCGCTTCTTGCACAATTCTTTCCAAGTAAGTAAGACACAGCAATCCCACTAGCCTGGCGTAGTCTTGCCAAAGGCTATTATATTTCCTATAATTATTGTATCGAAATTGTAAAATAAAAGTTTTTATACAGTCTTTGCAAGGGTGTGGACGAAAAACCTCCAGAAAAAAAGAAGGGGAAAAAAGGTCCTAACTCAATGAGGGAATTGAGAAGCAATCTGAATTGAGGGATGATGAATGCAGTGCCATTGTTCGTTGCGTTCTTTGTCTTCGCTAACCACTATGCAAGAGATACAATTGCGGGTTTAGCGAAACAGCTCATTGACCTGAATATTGTATCGCCAAATGAATATTCGACTTTGAATTCATTGTTTTTCTTGCCAAATGTCATCACTTCGTTAATTATCAGTGCTCTGGTGTCTAAAATTGGAATTGGAAAATGTATTATTACAGCGATTGTTATTGCAGCTGTTGGGAACTTTTTGTTTTACTATGGAATTACAATTCAAAATGTTAATATTCTTTATATAGGTATGTCACTCACTCCATCAATCACCCACTCACTAATCCAATCCTATAACCACATTAGGGAGGTTCATGCATGGATCAATGTATGAAGTCATTGACATGCTGCCATTACCGCTATTAAATCCATTATTCAGCAGTAAATGGGGATTAATATGTGGACTTCTTAATTCATTTCTGCGACTGGGTTCTGTGTTTACATTCTTTTTGTGTCCCATTTTATATCAGAAATACTCAATTAACGCACCATTTTTGGCTAGCGCACTCGTATTACTATCCGGAATACTTTTTGGTGTGCTTGCGGTATGGCTAAATCACGTGCAAATGAAGAGGTTGAACCAAACCTTCCCGCAAGCGGATGCGCTGACGTACACGGACAGCTGGAGCAACAACGTGGTGATATTCTGCAAAAATTATGTGAAAATACTGCGCGAGTTACCGAAGCAATATTACTACTATTTGATGACCGGTGGAATGCTGTATGGGTCGATGGTCCCGCTCACTTACTCGACGACCCATTTCCTCACACTTACGTGCTTGCTTACCTAGGTTCCATTTTGGTTTATTGGCAGCAAGTATTTGCAAGAATATTATCATTTTGATGTCAAAACAGCAGACATTCTGATGCTTCTCCCCGAAGGAACTATCGTGGTTGTGTCCCCCATCTTGGGCTGCTTCCTAGATAAATTATCACTGAACTATAAACTGAGGTATTCTCACTCACTCACTCACTCCATTGACTGACTCACTCACTCACTCACTTACGCTTACTCATTCACTCTCTCTAGTGTGTTAGCGGTAGCCACTGGAGTCATGTCGATCTCGTACCTGTGTCTGCTATATGGATACGATAATGACTACGTTAAGATCAGTCCGTATTTCTCTATGTCGCTTTTGGGGCTTGCTTACTCGTTTTCAAATTGCATTTTCTGGTCAAACTTGAATATTATAATCCCAAAAAACAGTATTAACGAGGCAAGCGGGCTGCTTGCGTCGCTGATGAACCTCTTGCCGACTGTCGTACCGCTTGCTGTGCCGGTAATTGGCGCCATTATCGCAAGGGAGTCAAGCGATGAGATCATTTGCTTGTACATACTTGCAATTTTAGGTTCATTTTTACTCACTCACTCACTCACTCACTCACTCACTCACTCACTTACTTACTTACTTACTCACGTTACAGGGATTTGGTCGTCATATTTCACTATAAAATGCACTTATTTTCAGCCTGTTGAACAAAATATCGAAACATCTAAAAGGTAAAACACACATTCGAACTTGTGTCTAATCACTCACTCACCCACTCACCCACTCACTCACTCTCGATGACTACAGGAATCCGGAAGAATCGGCAAAAGAAGTGACACAATCACCCCTGACCGAGACCGGCGCGAAGCAAGGAAAAGGTTATGAACTAGGTAACTCACTCACTCACTCAATGATTCACTCGCGCAGTCACTCACCATTTCGCTGATTAGTGAAGCAAAAATCTGATGAATTTGAAGACGAAGAATTGATATTTTG
>JACCDO010656587.1_pt1 | contig 18599 bp, 16 predicted proteins | sample 7446101 | NCBI WGS metagenome assembly JACCDO01 (sample SAMN15323440, study PRJNA562643) | freshwater metagenome | isolation source: river surface water | place: USA:Blue River Watershed | collected 2017-08-16 | reverse complement strand
TAAACCTAGCCAAAAAAAACTTTCGTGTAGTTTTTGTTCAAAACAATTTAAAACAACCTATAATACTAATCGGCATGAAACTATATGTAAACAGAAAATAAAAGAAAATATAGATGATAATGATGATGATATTATTACAATTAATTTATTTATTGATAAGATTGATACTTCAGTTATTGATTTTATTGATAAGATAGATAAGATTGATAATATTGATAAGATTGATACTTTAATTATTGATTTTATTAATAATATTGAGAATAATAATACAAAACCTATTTATAAAACAAAAAAAGACAAATTAAATGAGTATTATAATAATAGTAACACAATTGATATTAAAACTTTTATAAATAATTTTAAGACTATTCCTAAATATCAGTTAAATAAAGAAGAAGCTCAAAAATTATTGAAAATTTACAAAAGTGATATATTAGCTTTTGTAGATTGTTTGTATGATATTCTTCTAGAAAAATATCACATGCAATTATTAGATTTATCTTATGATACAACTAGATACATTTTACCTATTACATGTAAAGACACTAAAAATTTTAGATCATATTTTGAATTTAGCGAATCTGGTTGGGTTTTAACTAAATCAAAAAATAATTTATCAGATTTAATTAATATTATAAAAAATCAAATATTTGATCATTGTTATGAATTTATGAAATTTTCATCTAAAAAAGGATCATTATATTTATATAATTGTTTACTTAAAAAATTTGATTATCTTAAAATAAATTTTTAATATGGTTCAATGGGTTTTTAATTTTTAATATGGTTCATTAATATTTTAAATTTTGATGTATATTTTTCTTTTTGAGTTGTTTTTCAATCAAAATAAAAGTTTAGAAGGTAGTTAGTGTTTTCATTATGTCATGATTATAAATTATTATGTATGATGTAAAATTTTTTAAAAATCCAATCTGAGATTTTAAAATAGGCACCCAGTTTTATACTATAGACATCAAAGGATTATACACTTATTATATATATGATTATGGTTTTTGTTATAAAAAGACAGAAATTTAAGTTTTGTACAAGGTGATTATGTCCACGTCTAAAAAACTGAGCAAATAGAATCAATGTCTGCATGATTATGGCTAATGTACAGTTTTTGACTAATCAATGAAAAGATTAATAGGAACCCTTAAATTTTTTTCTTTTATAACAAAAACCATAATATAATCATATAAATTATTTGGAATGTCAGAAGGGACCTCGCGCGTGAAGGGGATTTTAATAGATCTAGGAGAAACGAATAGTGTTTCCTCTATTCGGACGGTTTTGGTCCAAAAAACTGGGTGCGAATTTCAAAATCTGATTTATAATTTTGAAAAAGTATAACAAAAAATAATATTTATATATTTTAAAAATGATAATTTATACAACTATAGAAAAATATGATACTTTTAATATAGTTAAGTTAAAATATTGGATAATAGACAAATGTAAAAAATGGATTATTCAAACAAATACTGATAATATTAATATATTATTTATTCCTACATCTAATGGAAGAATGGATAATATAATAAAATCATTTAAAGATTATTTAACTAAAAAAAATATAAATATTTTAAATATTAAAGGAAAAGCTCTTAATACCAATTCTGATTTAATAAATATTTTAAAAACTATTTTTTTTCCTTTAATTGACAATGATTATAATTTTACAAATATTGAATTAAAAGGTTATACTAAACAAACACTTATTACTTTATTAAATCAAACTGATAATAACCAACCTATTTCTATTAATGTAAATAATAAATGTAAATATTGTTCAAAATTATTTTCTACTAAATCAAATTGTAATCGTCATGTTTTGACATGTGAAAAGAAATCAGTTATAATAGATAATGATGAGATTAATGATGAAAGTAAAGAAGTAAATATCCAGACAATTATTACAGATACCGTTGAGAATGTTTTAAATAATAAAATGGATGCTTTTACAAATATGGTGAAGGACTTAAGTGATAAAATTAATACAACAAATATTAATAATACAACAAATATTAATTCAAATAATGTTAACATTCAAATTAATAATAATTACAAAACAAAAAAACAGAAATTAGATAATTACTTTAAAAACATGATAGATATTGATACCTTTATCAGTAATTACAAAGACAACAAAAAATACCATCTCACAAAAGATGAAAGTCAAGTATTATTAGAAAATTCACAACATCTTGGTATAGAAGGATATAGTTCAGGATTATTTACTTGTATAAAGAAAAAGTATTGTAAACAATTGCAAGATTTAGATTTAGTAGGGAATGATAAAAAATATTATGAGATTTCTCTCCCATTCATAACTACCGACTCACGATGTCGTACACATTATGAGTTGACCAAAAATGACGGATGGAAATTGAGTCCTTCAAATGATAAAATAAAAAGCATCGTAAGCATTTCTGATCAACAGATTTATAATCATATGAATCGTTTTATATGTTATTCAGCAAAACGAGGAAAGAATACAGTCATTAATGTTTTTCTTCGTAAATCATATTATGATACATCAGAATCTGGATTAACATTAATAGACACTCCATCAGAACCTCAATTAACATTAACAGACACACCATCAACTCCAGCAATTCAATAAGGTTGGATAGTAATCACTTTCGGTTTTTCTGAACATGTTTTCTTATAAACATAAATACCACTAAAAGGTATAGCCGCAATAATATCAATCACTATAGTACATGGAAAACACATCCAATAACATTCGTGACAATTCTTACGAGAATATGAAGTTTTATGAATACATCCATCCATGCATATTCCACCAATTTGATGAGTACACATGAAAGGATAAATTGTATCAGTTGTACATTCGTTTTCGTTTGACATTTTGAATAATACTTTTTACTATTTTTATTGTTTTTATTTAAAATCAATTTTATTAGAAAAAAAATCGGTGTTTTAAATAAAAATGACAAAAGAAATATTTTTATTATTATTATTAATATTAATTATAATTAGACTATACATATTAAATAATAAAAATGTATTGAATGAAAATTTTGAAAATGAAAATGAACATGATAAGATTGCATTTTGTTTTTTAACTATTGGTGATATTCATCAAATAAACTTATGGAAGAAATTTTTAAAAGGAAATGAAGATAAATATAATATTTATATTCATCCAAAAGAAATTGAAAAAGTTAATAACGAATGGAAAAAGTATATTATAAAAGATAGGGTAGAGACAAAATGGGGTGATATTAGTTTAGTAAAAGCATCACTTAAATTATTTCAGGAAGCATATAAGAATGATGCTAATAAAATGTTTATTTTAGTATCTGATAGTTGTATTCCTATATATAATTTTAATCATATTTACAATAATTTAATCAATCATCAAATAACAAGATATTCAATTAGAAATAAAGATCAAGATAACATGTTAAAACCTCGATATAATAAGATATTAAATAATACAAATAATGAATTTTTAGAATATAGCAAATTTAAAAAACAATCACAATGGTGTATAATAAATAGAAATGATATACAAATTATGATTGAAAAAAATAATGATTATACTGATTTATATAAAAATGTATTTGCACCAGATGAACATTATTTTATAAATATTTCTGAAAAATTAAATTTAAAATATGATGATACTAAAACTGTAACATTTGATAATTGGAATGCGGCAGAATTAGATGTTAATTCTAAATATAATAAATTACCTAAAACATATTTGACTGTTTCAATGAATGATATTAAAAAAGCAAAAAATGAAGGTGCTTTATTTTTTAGAAAAGTTGTTCCAGAAACTAAAATAGATACAAACGACAACATTTTATTTACTGAATCGGTGTAGGCATTTTTGCAGGTTGGATAACAATTGTAGTTACCTTTACAACGTCTTTTGACTTACATTTCTTACCAAAATAAATACCAGTAAATGGAATCAATGTAATAAGGTCGATTGTGATTGTGCAAGGAAAACACAACCACACGCAATCATCACAATCTTTTCGATCCAACATAGGTCTATCACAACCATTACACAATGTATTAAATGTCTTATGAGTTAAGTTAAAAGGGTAAATATTGTCAGACTTGCAATTCATATTGTTAAACAATTTGAATGAGTTAATATTTAGATTAAAAAATTATTAAATTCAATTTTATATTGAAAATTATTATTTAAAAATACTATTTTTTATATGTAATAATCATGACAATGAAAATCCCACTGAAAATAATTGTATAAATCGTAAATAATACCATAATCGGAATAATTTTACGTTGATAAGTATTGAGTGTCATTTTTAGATAATGATTTTCAAGTTTATCATCAATTTCAATCAGCACTTCATCTTTCTTTTTGCTGTTAGTAAGTAGCGGTTGATCCATTGATGTGTAATAAAAAATAAAAGTATAAAAATCCAAATTCAATTTTTATTATTTTTCAATCAGTTTTTCTAATCGTTCAATCTTATTCATCATACGAGACATCATTTCGATAATTTTATTATATTTATCATCTTGTTCAGAATTCTGAAATTGATAATATTCTGATTGTTCCTGACAATCTTCTGAATCAACCGCACACAATTTATCCCAGTTATCTGGAATCGAAGTTAGCAAAAATACTTTAGTATTACATCCAGAATAACTTGAAGGGATAATTTTAAATTTCATTAAATCAATATCAATAATGTAAATGTATTCAATAAATATGGTTAATGAAGGTTCATTCATAGATGTATGATAAGTATAATTGTCAGATTGTTCAAGACTTTCATGAATACTTTTAAACTGAGTTTTACCCCAAATTTCAGTATCACATAATTTAATTTTATCAATTAACTTCTTAATAGTTTCAATCCAATTCTTATCATTTTTAATTAGATTTTTAATATCATCAACAATCAATTTACCTAACCCATGAAAATATGAATCAAAATGATTGTAAAAGATGTAATACATACCTTTGTATTTAAAAACATAATAACCACGAGTACCCATTGTTAATCTTTATCCTTTGTTATTTTATTATTTATTATTATTTATTATTTATTATTTCAATTTTTTACTCTTAATCATGGTCATACATATAATTATCACCATGGTCAATCATAGTTTCGGTATCATCATTATTTATATCACAATCATAATGAGGTTGTTCAATAATAATAGGTGAAAAATTGGATATCTGTGTAATATATTTTTCATTGATACCAAAAGATTGATTCGCCATTGAAAAAATTATAAAATATTTAAGCAAAGTGCACATAACTTTTTTTTTTACTTTCAAATGTAATATCAAAAATAAATCAATTTTTTAGTTCATCAATGTTGGTATTATTTTTTAACATTCTTTACCAGTTTCAATTGTAAACATGAAAAGATTATTTATTTCTTATGTGTCTTCTTCTTTTTATTTTGAGGCTTCATCTTCTTTTGTGTCTTTGTTTTATTTTTCTTTTTTAGTTTACCACCATTTTGTACATTATTAAGTGATTGTTGATTATTTTGTCTTTCATATGATGGTGAAATAATAGCATAAATATTATTATATAATACATTATTTCTAAATGTGTTATCTTTGGCATATAGTTCATCCATATATTGTCTTAAATCATGAATATTATCAATATATAAAAATTGTATTATTTTTTTGATTTTATATATTTCAGTTGTGTTTAAATTTACTATTTCAACTAACTTATTTTTAAGTATATAAAAAACCATCATAGAATAATCAATAAAATATTTACTACTATCATAATATTCATTATTATTATATATAAGATTTATAATATTAATTATATAATTTATTATAAAATCGATATCTAACGTGGATCTATTAATAGATTCTAAAGACAATAAAATATATTGTTCAAAGACATCACTAGGAGGAACTTTAGATAATATTTTGTCTAAAATAATATAAAATAATCTATGATTAGTTAAATTTTTTTCTATAAATGAATTTATTAAAATTATTTTATTATCTTTACTTAATAACGTAATAAAGATATCAATATTAAATAATAATAATCTTTCATTAATAGTAGACTTATTTGTTATTTCTAAAATTGGATCTAAATTTTTTATAAAAAAATTTAATGCAAAAATTACTAAATTGTCGATAAATATTTTTAGTATTGTAACTGTTTTTGATATATTATTTTGTGTATTTCTATATAAATTATTATAGTAGTTTATTAATTTGAATAAACTAAATAAGAAAGTAATATTAAACTCGTCTCTATAATAAATTTTTATAGTTGGTATTAAATAATTATCGATAGCATTATTTTTTTCTATTAATCTTTCAAATTCTGTAAATAAATCTTTTAAAATTAAATCATAATCCTCTTCATTTATATAATCTTTCATATGAAAAAATAACATATAACCATTAAGTATATTTAATTGATCTGATGATTTTTTATATTCATCTAAAATAATTTTTTTTATTTTTTCAATAAACTCTATTAAAACTTCTCTTTCTATTTTACTAAATCTAGAAGTTTTTTTATTTTTTTTTAAAAGTTGGTTTATTAAATTATTTATGTTTTCATTTTTGTATAATACATTTTTATATATTTCTTCATCTGAAAAAGTAGAACCTAATGAACTATTTAATAATAAATATTTTGATTCTTCTTCAGATAATCTTTTAAATAAAGCACTTAGAGCTTTTGATTCTGGTCTAATATTACATTTTGATTCATTAATTTGAAAATCATTTAATGATAAATTTTCATATATTTTTTTATTTAATATTTTAATGAAATTTTCATAAATATACATTTTTTCAATAAAAAAATTATTATAACCTGAATTTATATCATTAACACTTCTACATCCTCTAACAAAAAAAACATTAATTTTATTTGGTTCTTTTATACCATGTGCATCAATTATGTTTTCTAATGTTGTATCATATGTTAGATTATTATTTTTAAATGATTTATTATCCATATTATAATGTTTTAAGCCAGTCATATTTTCATCTGTTTTTAAGTAATAATCAAAATAATATTGATTTGGAAATATAATTGTTGATTTATCAAAACATTTATTTTTTCCAATCATTTTAATAATATCATAAATATTATTATTACCATCTTGTATTGTTTTAGAAATTTCATCTATTGTTTCACTAATATTATATAAATGTCTTGAACATGTATATGCATATCTATTGAATGGTGTTATTAAAATCGCAATACAATTTGGTTGCATTTTTTTTATAGTTTTATCTATAATACCATGTGAATCACTTAGATATAATTTAATATCTGATTTATCTAAATTATTATATCTTGGAATAATTGAATCTTTAATTAATGATTGTATTGGTTGTGTTATATCAAATTCATTATTGTATTGGAATGTGTTATATATATCATTAATCATTTCTTGATTATCTTCTACATATTGATTATCATAAATTGTATTCATTTTATTTAATGCAAAATCCAAAAAAATTTGTTTTCTAAATTGAACATTTTGTTCGGCATCTAATAATTGTTCAGGTGTTTTTTGATTATTTACAACTCTCTCTAAAAATTGTGGATGTATTTTTGGGATATATGATGATAAATTACTTTCGTATTCATCAATAAAATTTCTTTGAATTAGTGGTATTGGAAAATGGTTTTGTTGGGTGGATAACATTTTAATATATATATAATATAATTATTTAGATGGAAACTGAAGAACTAATAAAAAAGGCTAAGTATTATTATGATATAGAAGATTTTGAAGAGATGGTGAAATATTATCTGATGGCTATTTCAGTTGGTAATAATGTTACAGCAATGTATAACCTAGGAACGTATTATTATAATATAAATGATTTTGAAAATATGATGAAATATTATCATATGGCAATTCAAAATAATGATGTTCATAGTATGATTAATATGGGTGCTTATTACCATTCAAGAAAAGATTTTGAAATAATGAAAATGTATTATATGAGAGCAATTGAACTAGGTAATAGTGATGCAATGTTTAACATGGGAAGGTATTATATGGATATTAAGAGAGATTATGATATGGGTACAAAATATTACATGATGGCTGCTGAAAAGGGAAATAGTGATGCAATTAAAATTTTAGAATATATTAATGATTTGAAGAAATGTGATGAAGATGAAGATGAAGATGAAGAATGCATTGTCTGTTATAACATGACTGAAATGTATTATACAAGATGTCAGCGTCATTCAATCTGTTTTGATTGTTCTATTAAACTATATAATAAGCCATGTCCAATGTGTCGTCAATAGTGTGTTTATTGCTTCTTCTTTTTATTTTGTGTCTTCTTCTTTTTATTTTGTGTCTTCATCTTCTTTTTCTTTTGTGTCTTCTTCTTTTTTAATTTGCCACCAGATTGAGATAATTCAGATTTTTTTTTATCATGTAATTCAATCAAATCACCAATTAATTTTATTTTTGTTGTTCTGTTTTTATCACCATCATTACCTGTATTAATAGATGATGCTAATAATATATTTAATTGAAGATTATTATTAAGTTTATTAATATATATAGATGAAGAATCATTAATATCTTTTAAAAAATCAAATTCATCTCCTGAAAAATTTAATGTAACATATAAGTCATATATAAACATTATATTTTCATTTTTAGAAAAATCTAAATGTTTAATAAAATTATAAATTATGGTATAATATAAACTATCTATATCAGAATAATCAAATTTATGACCTGTTATTATTTTTTTAGTTTTGGATATATCAATGTCCAATATTTGATTTTTTATTAATTTGTCTAATAATAATTTTAAAATTTCAACATAATCATTATTTTCATATGTAGATTCATCAATAAATAAGTTATAAATTGAATCTTTATATTGTTCTACATTTTTAAGCATTGTTTTCATTGAGTTTAATAGATTATTAGGTGATGATGGATTATTAGTAGTAGATGATGAATTATTAGTAGTCGATGATGGGTTATTAGTAGTTGATGATGGATTATTAGTAGTCGATGATGGATTATTAGTAGTCAATGATGGATTATTAGTACCATTTAAAATTGTAATTTTAGATAAAATCATAGTGTATAATGAATTATTAATTAGACCTTCATTATACATTTCATTTTTAATATTTTTTAATTGTTCGATATTAAAAATATTCAGAATTTCATCTAATTTTTGTAATAATGATGAATCATTTATAGTATTTATTGTTTTTAAAAAATTATTATTAGTAATAATAAAATATATAAAAATTTGAGATGTAGTTTCTGTTTTTAGTCTGTTATAAATAAAATTTATAATAAAATCACTTTTAATATTGATTTTTTCAGTATTAGTAAAATATTTATACATATCATATATACGAACAGTTGAATTATTAAATATTTTTAACATAACAATCTCATATAATTCATTATTAAATAGTCTTTTGCTTTCTAGTTTTGATTGCAACATCGTTAATTCTTTGTCATCAAAAATATTTATAATTACATCTAATTTTTTGAACAATGATGAATCTTTATATTTATTTAGATTATTTATTAGTTTATTAAAATTTTTAATAAATATATGTTGTATAAATTTTTTAAGAAGATTTTCTAAACGATATTTATTAACTGAGTTTAATGTATTTAATAAATTTATCAATATATATAGATGATCAATAAATATTTTTATATCATATGTATTATTATATTGATATTGTATAAGATCAATGAATAAAGCAACATCAATATTAAATTTAGTTTCTATTTTACATTCTTCATTAATAGCATTTAATTCATCTTTATGAATATATAAAATTTTTTTATAATCATCTTTATTTATATATGTAATTATTATATAATATAATAATATATAAAAATTGATTATTGATGTTTGTTTAGTCCATTTATCTTCTTCTTTATCAATTATTTCTTTAATTTTTTTTATAAAATTTATTATAACATCTGTATCTATAATTTTACTAAATTTAGTATTAATTTTATTTTTTGAAAAAAGATTGTTAATTATAGATGGTATTAATTTTTTTTTATTATACAGTTGTTTATATAAATACAATTTATATAAATCTTCATCTTTAATTTTTTTCCCTAATGAACTATTCAATATTAATTGTTTAGATTCATTATCGTTAGTTCTATTTCTGATTACTGATTTATCTTTTGATTCAATCATCTTTATACAATCATTATTAAGTTTTAAATCATTAATTGATAAATTTGATGATAAGAATTCAAATATTGAACTATTTAATAGATTTATAAAATTCTCATAAATATACATTTTTTCAATTGTAAAATTATCATATGATTCAGAATTACAACTTCTACATCCTTTAACAAAAAAAACAGATATTGTTTGTGGGTTAGATTTTAATTTTATTCTTTCTTCTTCAATATATTCATCTAATGTTGTATCAAATACTTTTTTAATATTATTAAATGATTTGGTTTTTGGATTATAACATCTAGAACCTTTACATGTATTATCTGTTGTAATCATATAATTAAAATAATATTGATTTGGGTATATAATTGTTGATTTATCAAAACAATTATATGATTTTATCATTTTAATAATATCGTAAATATTGTTATTAGAATCATTTAATGTACTTGAAATTTGCGAAATTATTCCATCAATTGTGTTTAAATGTTCTGATTCACCATAAGTATATCTATTTAAAGGTGTTATCAAAACCACAACACAATTATTTTGTAATTTTTTAATATTTCTTTTAATAGCTCCATGAGAATCAAGTTGATATAATTTAATATCCGATTGAGATAAATTATCATAATTTTTAATAATTGAATCACTAATTAATTCTTTAATTGGTTTCACAATATTAGATGAAATATCATAATTATATGTTTTATATATTTCATCGACTTTGTCTTCATCAATAGCTTGTTTTTCAAATATTTCTTTCATTCCATTTAAAACAAAATCTATATAAATTTGTTGTCTAAACTCAATATTTTGTTGCATATCAACTAATTCTTCAACCATTTTTTTTAAATTTTTACCTTTATCTTTATCTTTAAAAATTACTCTATCTAAAAACTCTTGATGGATTATAGGTTTAAATGATAATAAATTAAAATAATAATCATTTAAAAATTTATTTAGTATTCTGTTACTTTTTAAAGAATTATTAGTATGTGAATTTAAATTTTCATTCATAAAATAATATGAATTAAAAAATGCGTTTTTTGAGTTTTTATTTTCATTATTAACCTGATTACTAACTGCATTATAAAATTTATTATTATTATTATTTGTTTCATTATTTAAATTTGAAAGATGAAATATATTATTATTTGGATTTGAACTAGAATTATCTGAATTTGCATTTGAAACAGAATTTGCATTTGAATCAGAATTTGTTCTATTTACATTTGTGTGCGTAGTATTTATTGATAACTTAGATTTAGCATAATTTGTATTTGCCATATTATTTAACAGTTTATTTTTTAATATATATAAATATAATTATTTATTTATAGAGTGGAAACATTGCTGTTAATTCTTTAACTTTATTTTTTATTGTTTGAATCATCTCCGTATTATTGATATCACATAATACACCAGTTATCAAATCAGCAATAATAACCATCTCATCTTCCTTCATTCCACGGGTCGTAACTGCAGGAGTACCTAGACGAATACCACTAGCTAGAAAGGGTGATTTAGTCTCAAATGGGATTGTGTTCTTATTTGTTGTTATCCCTACACTATCCAATGCAATCTGACACTCTTTACCATTCAATCCTTTCATACTTACATCAACTAAAACCAAATGATTATCAGTTCCACCCGTAATCACTCTGAATCCATTTTCTTTCATACGATTTGCTAATGCTTTTGCGTTCTTCACAACCTGTTCTTGATACACCTTGAATTCAGGTTTAAGTGCCTCCAAAAAACAAACCGCCTTTGCAGCAATAACATGCATTAATGGTCCACCTTGTATACCTGGAAAAATATTACTATCAATCATTTTAGCATATTTCTCCCGACACATAATCAAACCACCCCGAGGTCCACGTAAAGTCTTATGAGTTGTCGTTGTTACAAAATCAGCATAAGGTATTGGGCTTGGATGTAACCCCGTTGCAACTAATCCTGCAATATGTGCAATATCTGCTAGAAGATAAGCATCAACTTCTTTGGCAATAATACTAATCTTTTCGAAGTCAATCGTTCGTGAATAAGCACTCGCTCCAACGGTAATCATTTTAGGACGATGTTCTCGAGCCATCAAGGCAAGACTATCATAATCAATCAATCCAGTTTCTTTATCAACACCATAATGAACAATTTCATAGAATTTACCTGAGAAATTGGCTTTATTACCGTGAGTTAGATGACCACCATGTGATAGGTCCATGGTTAACATCACATCACCGGGTTTTAACATGGCAAAATAAACCGCCATATTAGCACTAGAACCGGAATGTGGTTGAACATTAGCGTGGTCAGCCCCAAATAATTCTTTGGCACGGTCAATGGCAAGTTGTTCAATCTTATCCATATTTTCACATCCACCATACCAACGTTTACCTGGATAACCTTCAGCATATTTATTGGTTAAAACGGAGCCTTGAGCTTCCATGACAGCCATACTAGTGAAATTCTCACTGGCAATCAATTCAATTCCTTCTTCTTGTCTAGATTCTTCTTCTTTAATTAGATTGGCAATCACTGGATCAGTAGTTAGTAAATTAGATAGCATTGGTTTATTATTCTTATTATCTTTATTATCCTTATTATAATTTTCAATTTTGAATCATTATTCGATAAATAAAATTGAAATATAATTCTTTGTTTTTGAATGGATAATTATTAATCGAAATGAACACGTGTTCGATTTGTATTGAACCGTTGAATAATTCTAAAAAACAATTGAAGTGCAAACATGAATTTCATACTAAATGTATTGAAAATTGGTTTTCTGTACAACAAAATTGTCCAATTTGTCGGTCAGAAATAACACAAAGTGAATTTATTATTGAACCTTATTATGTTAGTTCATTATCATCTAGTGAACCATGTAATGATTATAGTTCATTATCATCTAGTGAACATGTTATTATTAGAATGACACCTCCCCGAGAAACCAAAACTCCTGATAGCACTTTAAAAATTATATTTAATCTATTCTTATTCTTTGCAATTGTTGGTTCTTTCATAGCAAACATATTTATTCAAAATAATTTAATCACTGAAATTAATAACCACAACAACACAGTTGGGATGGATGTTGTTGATATTGATTTTAACAATACATTTGAGTTTGAAATTGATTTTAACAATACGAATACCACTGAAGATGGTAATAAGGTTGGTAGTGATTCATTTTATATTGCAGTCGCAATTTTATATATGTGTTCTATGCTGATTCTTACAGTTACCTATATTACAAAAATCAACACGGAATTAAGCCCATATTTATCGAATTATTATGGTGTATTTTACATTGTATCTACTATAATGTTCTGTACGCATTTGTATTACTTTGCCGATGTGAATAGCAAAAGTTCATATCATAATTATCAGAATTACATAATCACTTCAATGACATCTTTGGCAATTCTAATCTTTTCATTTATTTACAAATTGTCAGAACATTTTAATGATATGTGTTCATGATTTAGTGCGTTTAAAAAAAACGAATATAAATCTATGTATACATTAAAAAGTATACATTACAATGAGTTCACATTTAGCAATACATTTACAATTAATTGATGGTAAAAATATGATACGTATCTTAGCGGTTGATAGAAAAGTGAAATATTTAGAAGAATATAAGGCTCTTTATCCCGATGACATATTTAACCAATCTGATAATTTATTTTTTCATTATGATGAGGGAAAATGGAATGTTAGATTAAAAAATGATTTAGAATTTAAGAAATTTAAGGAATTTAACCTAGTAAAAAAAAATGATTTATTTCAAATGGTATTAAAAAAAGAAAAAGACTATAATGATACAAATAAAATACTTTTAGGATTATATAAATCTGTATTTTTAAATTTTGTTAATAATAAAATTAATAGTTATAATGAAGATGAAAATGATGAAAATGACGAGGATGATGATAATGCTCAAGAAAAATATGAAAAAAACCACGAAAAATTTAACTTAGATAAAACGTCTTTTATTCAAAATTTAGAAGATATTTTAAAGACAGAAGGTCCTATAAATATTAATGAGTATATCGATACTTATTATGAATCTAGTCATACAATTAAAGCATCAGAATACTATCTTAAAGAAAATACAGATAAAAAAGGAATCCAAACATATGATGATGTGTTACAATATGACCCTAATATGTTTGTTAAAATAAATAAATTTAAATTTAAATGTATTGAAAAGATTGATGATAAATTTTTTTATTTATCAAAACATGATTTATATTCATTATTGATTACATATTGTAAAACATCACCATTTTATGAATTCCAATATATATCAATTAAAGAACCAACCAATCTTATAATTAAAGGAAACTATAATTATAAATTATCAATTAATCAAGATTATATTGAAAGAGAAGATATTCCGTATTTATTAAACTATTTAAATTTAGTAAAACCGCATGATAATCAATTTTTAGTATGTAGTTCACCTATATATCAAATAAAAACAATTGTAGATAAATATTATCCACATGAACAAATTGTTTATCGTACAGATAATCAAACCAATAAAACTACAGAAAAAGTAGAAGAACCATTTCCATTAACTCCTATAATTTCAAAAAATATAGAGGGGTTTTCTGGTTTTAGAAAAACATTAGGTTATGCTTCAATTGATAATCATATGTCAAATTCAGTTTGGAATTATATGTTATATTCAGAAGTTGATACACCTGAACCCAAGAAGACAGAAGAAGAAGCCTCTAAAACAATTTATTTTTATAAAAATACCATAACTAATTATCATTTTATCATCAATTTTAAGGTCAAATATTTCAATGAAATGAATTTAATTTATGAAATGGGTGATAATAATGATAAAGAACTATTACATTCATTAGTAAAATCTTTAACATTATATGATAATATTAATATGAAAACAATTAATAAAATCAAGAGTCAAATAGATACCTTTTTAGAAATCTTAAATTTAATTATCGAAGATGAAAGTGATGAAAATAAACCTGTTGATAAAAATTCAAAACAAACACACTATACATCACAATATGTTAATCAATTTAAAGATGATACTATTGAAACTATAGCTTCACAAGTTAATGCAAACGTTAATGAATATCTTTCACATTTTCTTCCAGAACAAAACATAAACATTAATCAAATTGGTAAAGACCTAGTATTATTAAATGTTAAGAAAAATAGAAAATCGGCTGGGTATTTTTACGGAATTAAAAAGCCAAACCAAACAGAACTTTTAGAACTAGTTAATAAAAATAAAAATACTATGTATGAACAATTTGTTAGACAAAATGAAAGAAATAAAAAATATGTCAGATTCGGTTAATTGAATATAAAATTGAATATCATAACATACCACAAAATAACATAACATAACATAATCTAAATGGAAACAGCAGACAAAATTTTATTTTATTCAACTAATAATGAGTTTGGATACATGAGTAATTTTTTCAAATCCAAATTTACAGACAATACCAATAATTATATTTGCAATGAACAATATTTTATGAAAAAGAAACAAGAATTATTTGATAAGGATAATATAGTTCTAGCTAATAAAATTCTTGAAAGTAATAGTCCCACAGAAATTAAAAAATTTGGAAGACAAGTTAAAAACTACAATGAATTAGTTTGGGATAAAGAAAGATATGAAATTATGAAAACTGGATTAAGATTGAAATTTAATCAAAATCAAACTATTAAGCAGAAGTTAATCAATACATATCCAAAAAATCTATATGAGGCATCGGCATATGATGCTATTTGGGGAACCGGTTATGATGCAGAAAATACATTGAAATTTCAAAATAAATTAGGTAAAAATTTATTAGGCAAAGCATTAGAAGAAATTAGACAAGAGCTAATGATTTAGGTTTAATTAGTTATACCAGTTCAATATTTTCTATTTTTTATTTTTAGATCCGGATGATATAAGAAATTCAGATTAATTATAAATTAGAATTGAAATGACTCAATATAATAATAATAATGATTTTGAACTAGCTAAAAGACTAGTACTAGAATGTTTATCACCTAAACGTGTCAACCATGATCTTTCATCGTGTCTTTCTAATATTAATCGTAATCTTGAACAGACATTTATTGAATTTAGTCGTAAGGGTTCAGCTACGATTAATTGGAATAACCCTCAAGGGACACTTGGAATGAGTACTCTTCATAAATGGGCAATCGAAGATAATAAAACAAAATATGAAGAAATCATGCATGAACATCTTAAAGATTTTAAAGATATTAAACGTTATATTTATGAAAAATACAAACATCAATTTAAATGTTTCTCAATCACTCAAAATAAATGGTATCATTATATGAATCATCGATGGATACTAAATGACCGTGGTTATGCTCTTAAACGTCTAATTGCCCATGATTTTTCTGAATATGCAGACAAAGAGTTACTATCTTCACAAGGTTTTTTTAGAGAATGTGCTGAATTATTCTATGATGAACAATTTGTATTAATGCTAGATTCGAATTACAATCTGCTTCATTTTATGAATGGTGTTTATGACCTTGATAAAAATGAATTTCGTGAAGGATACCCAGAAGATCATATTAGTTTATCAACCAATATTAATTTTATTGAACAACCCGATATGGAAGACCAACTTAAAATACAAAATATTGATGATTTACTGCATAAAATTATGCCACATTCGGCTGTTAAAAATTATATGATGTCTCTTATATCTAATTGCTTACATGGAACAATTAAAGACTGTAAATATCATTCTTTATTTGGTGATGGTGTTAATGGTAAGGCTATATTGATGAATTTGTTTAAAAACGCGATTGGTGATTATGGTATGACTATACCAATTTCAACTTTAATTAAAGATAAAGAACTTGAAATTGAACTTCGTGGTAAACGGGTTATCTTTTCTGAAAAAGAAATACCTGAGGTTCATTCTAAAAATTTGGTAGATTATATCAAACAAATTATGGGTGATGATAAGATTAAATTTCATCTGTTTTATTCTTCTGATAAATTACCTACAATTCAAACTGATGAAGAAGATGTTTGGCGTTCGATTCGTTTTGTAGAATTCTTAACCCCACTACTATATAATAAAGACGAAATGAAAGACTGGTATGAAGTCTTTATTTATATGTTGATTAAAAATTTTCAAAACAAAAATGTTATCACTCCACCATTTGAAGTAATCTTACATACTTTTGCTTATCGTACAGAAGTTAATTATTACAAACAATTTGTTCAAGAATTTCTTCAGGAAAATATAGTTGGTAAGGTGGGTATTGAACATATTTTTCCGGAATTTATGAAATATATTAGTAATGCCGGTGTTGATTCTAGTAAATATAATCGTCAACGGTTTGTGAACCATATGAACCATATGATTGGACACATTGATCATAGAAATAATTGGAATGGTTGGAGCCTTGTTAATTCATGTCCAGTTCCAGCATCAAATCCACCACCACCACCACCATCAATTCCAAATATTCCTATGAATCATATGCTTGGTCACATTGATTATAAAAATAATTGGAATAATTGGGACCTTGTTAATTCATGTCCAGTTTCAGAATCAAATCCATCAAATCCACCACCTCCTCCTCCACAATCGTCAAAAAGAATCTTTAACTCCACTTTCGGTTGTCGTTAAAATTGAATTAAGTAATTATTGATTAATAACACTAACGCAATGTTTACCTCAATTAAAGAAATTAAAGAATTGGGTGTAAATCTTAATACATTAACAGAAGAAGATAATGTATTAATTAATATTTTCAATGATAATTTTGACCCAGATACAACTGATATGTATATTTTGAATTATATTGGTCTTTATTATAAGTTTGTTATCAAGGACAATGAAATGGCTAAAAAATATTATCTTAAATCATGTGAACAAGGTTATCATAAAGCAATGTTTAATCTAGGTTCATATTATCAACATGATGAAATTGATTATCATATGATGGAAAAGTATTATCTGATGGCGATTAATCTAGGTAATGTTAATGCGATGAATAATCTAGCAACCTATTATGAAAATATAAAAGATTATGTACAAATGGAAAAGTATTATATGATGGCAATTAAAAAAGGTAGTTATGAAGCAACCATTAATATGTGTCAACATGCAACAACTCATAATCGACTGTATATGATTAAGTTATGTTGTGAGACGGCTATTACGAATGGTTGTGATAAACCAGAAATACTATTCACTTTATCTGATTATTATAGAGATGTTCTAAATAATCATGAAATGACAGAAAAGTATTATATGATGGCAATTGCAAAATTAAACTAGGTTGAATGAACTGTACCATCAAGTTTGTATTGTTTTGAGCCAGGTTGTTCTTTCCCGTTTAGGTAGTTACAAGTGTAAAACAAACCACC
>JACCDO010610259.1_pt1 | contig 18606 bp, 11 predicted proteins | sample 7446101 | NCBI WGS metagenome assembly JACCDO01 (sample SAMN15323440, study PRJNA562643) | freshwater metagenome | isolation source: river surface water | place: USA:Blue River Watershed | collected 2017-08-16 | reverse complement strand
TGTACCTCTTACGGATGCTACTGCGGTATCATTAGCATAATTAATACGTTCAACTCTTGATACAGAGTTGCCCCCACCAAGCCAACCAAAATTAGAATTTCCAGTACCATTAAAATATCCATTACCGGACGGAAGATTTCCTTTTACAGATGCTGTTGCAGTATCATTTGAATAATCAATACGTTCTATATCAGTTGAAAACGAAGGATATCCTGAAGCATAATATCCATAATTTAAATTACCAACAGATCCTCTTCCATATCTGTTTCCAGACAAAGGACCTCTAGTTGATGCAGTTGCCGTATCGTTTGCATAATCAATACGACTGACTGTTGTAAAGTGTCCTGAATAAAATGAAGCAAAATATCCGTGCGTTTGATTAGTTGTTGAAGAACCATAGTTTCCAGAGGCAGTCAATGGTCCTTTTGGAGATGCTACTGATGTATCACTGTAAAAATCAATACGTTCAACACTTGATGGAGAACCCGCAAAATAACCATAAAGAATAGTTGGTGCCGTCGTTAGAGTTGGCCAATAACCAGTATTTTGACGAGATCTGACATCAAAAAGTGAAAATATTCCTCTAGTATTTGTAAGTGCCATCTAACCCAAATATCTATGGTCGGAATATTTCCAATATTCCTGTTTACTATACTTATTTAGAATGAAATCACTCAAGACATCTTGTGGTTTTTTAGACGTTTTCTTCAATTCTTTTCTCACATGATGCATATCCTTTAGGGCATAAACTTCGTTATCAAGTTCTCTATGGTGATTGTAAATGTTATTAAAATCGTGAGAATATTTTTCAACTTCCAAAAAGTCATATATTTTATCCATAGTTGCATTCGGATTGGATGTTAAATCCTCATACTCAACAAACAACATATGTTTTGTATCATTCTTTACAAATGCTTGATATTGAGCCCATAAAGATTGACCAACAATGCCAATATCTGACATTAAAAAATCACAACGATTATCATTATTAATTTCTTTTCCCAATTCTAATAGATGAGTGTCTATGAATGATTGTTGGTCACTGTTTCTCTCTATCATTGAAATAAAAGATGTAAGAATTTCAAGAACATCTCTTACTGGACAAATGATTTTGGGATTTGGTGTTACATATGTTTTAATTCTTTGAATATTATTTGACCAAGCACGGCAATGATCAATAATAACAGGTTGCTCTACATCAAAGTAAAAATTATCTAACATTCCAGAAATAATTTTGTATGCACTTTTTGGTTTTGGATATGCTTCATATTGTTCACTTCTTTTGAAGTAATCTTCATTCCAATACATAAGTTCCATCACTGGACTAATGGGACTTGCAAACAAGTTTGGATTTTGATTTAAGATTGATTTTAACAAAGTACTCCCAGAACGAGGAAGACCTGCCATAAAATGATATTGATGGTTCATATACAATTCAAGAGTTTATTCAGTGTTTCTTCAGACACTTTGAAAGTTTCCCGCATCTGTTTTTCATTTGGGTTTTGATTATGCCACCATGCTTTTCCATCTTCCTCTAAGATACATGATTGTGGTTCTAAAAGAAAATATGATCTCAACTGTTTTTCATCTTTAATTTCAACAACATCCTCACCAAACCAATCAAAATATTGTTTAGTAGAAACTACTGCTGGAACATGTATACAACCTTTTAAATACGTAAGTGCGTATAATCTTTGCACTCCTGCTGGTCCTGCTTGTATGTCTCTCTCAGAATGTATTACTATTCTAACAGGATCAATATGTTTTGTATTTTCAATATGTTCTAATATTGCTTGAAGAAATCCACACTGATGCCTTGGATGATTTGGATCATTAATCCATAGGTCTCTCCCATCATCAGTAAGTTTGTTTACCGGAAATTTAGGAACATAATATGCTGTATAAGTCATGCTTCTCTAAAAAAGAATAATTGAACTAGACGACCATTATCTAGATTGGTTCCAAAGTTATAGTTATGGGAGTGCCAAAGATAAGTGCGAAACAATACCATTCTATTATACCTCATCGGGCACAAAAAGTAACGTGTCCATTTTGAACGATCTTGTCCATCACCATAAACATTTGTCCACCATGCCTCTTTATAAGATGGATATCCATAAAACTGTGCTTCTTCATCAGTTTTAGGACACATCTCCATTTTTAAAGTATTGTGTCTCCAAAACGATGTTCCACCTTCATCAATACAATCTTCTGGTTTTGATAGATAAATGACTGCACCCCATTCCCAAGATGGATCAACATGAACATCTTGTTTATGGGTATCATTTTCTAAAGATAACCGAAAGTATCCGTTTTTATCAGCTGGATTTAATTTTTGGTTGATAAGATACTCAAACTTTTGATGTATTTCTTGGTTATAGTAAGCTCCTTTTGAGTTTCTACCTGGATAAGTATATTCTTTTTCTGGTTTTGGATATTCTTGTGCTAGTGCATTATTTCTTACTTCATCAGGATTAGTATAAAAGTCATCAACAACAATAATATTTTGTTTCATAAAGTTTTATTGTGGTAAACCATTTTCTGCTGCGGAAGTTGCTGCCAGATAACCTCTAGCACTTGATAAAGGACCCCTAACTGATGCTGTAGCAGTATCATTAGCATAATCTACACGGTCTACTGTTGATGACCCACCATTACCAGCACCACTAAACCACCCATAAGAACTGTTACCTGTTGCTGCTAAGTACCTTCTGCCAACACTTAATGGTCCTCTAGGAGATGCTGTTACAGTGTCATTAGAGTAATCTATACGGTCTACTCTTGATACAAGTCCACTGCCACCACCAAACCAACCAAAAGAACTGTTACCAGTTGCTCCTAAACCATATCTAGCAGCACTCAATGGACCTCTAGGAGATGCTGTTGCAGTATCATTAGCATAATCAATACGATCTACTGTTGATAATATACTAGGAGCATATCCACCACCAAACCACCCATATGATGAATTGCCGGTAGCAGCTACTAATGTTCTAGCGACAGCTAGAGGACCTCTAACTGATGCTGTAGCAGTATCATTAGAGTAATTAATACGATCTACTATTGATAATCCAGGAAATCCACCACCAAACCATCCATATTGAGTATTTCCAACCGCAGATTCTTGTAAATATAACCTTGCAGTTGATAAAGGACCTCTAACTGATGCTGTAGCAGTATCGTTAGCATAATCAATACGATCTACTGTTGATACTGTACTAGGAGTGAAGCCACCACCAAACCAACCATAAGAACTGTTACTGGTTGCTGATAGATAATATCTGGCAGAACTTAATGGACCTCTAGTTGATGCTGTAGCAGTATCATTAGAGTAATTAATACGATTTACTGTTGAAACTAGAGTAGGCCCACCACCACCAATATAACCATAACCTGTTGATGGAAAAGTTTGCTCTGGAGTATATACTCCAATATAATATGGTTGAGGTAATCCATATTCTCCTGCGGAGAAACCGTTTAGCAAATCACCAGATGCTGATAATGCGCCTCTAGGAGATGCTGTTGCAGTATCATTAGCGTAATCAATACGATCTACTGTTGATGCTGGTGTTCCAGAGGTATACCCCCCACCAAACCATCCATATGAATTATTACCAGCAGATCCAATACCTCTCGCTGAACGTGTTATATTACCTCTTGGTGATGCTGTCGCCGTATCATTAGAGTAATCTATACGATCCACTGCTGATGATACTGATGGAGTGTTTCCTCCCACGTTCCATCCGTAATTTGAATTTCCAGTACACCCATGCCAATGTCTACCAACAGTCATATTACCTCTTGGTGATGCTGTTGCGGTATCACTAGAATAATCTATACGACTGACGGTAGAAACTGATGGATTAGCTCCAGTATGCCAACCAAAATTTGAGTTTCCAGTGGCATTATGATATCCCCTACCAACATTCAAATTTCCTCTTGGTGATGCTGTAGACAAATCATTAGAGTAGTCTACACGATCTACAAGAGAAAATGCAGCAGGAAATCCACCTCCAAACCATCCATAATTTGCATTTCCACAAGCTGCTGCTCCATATCTAGCAGAAGCTAATGGTCCTCTTGCGGATGCTGCTGCAGTATCATTAGAATAATCTACACGTTCTATTCTGGTAGTTGCTGGAATAGCAGTGCCGATATAAGCATAAAGGCTATTCCCCGTGCTGGATTTATATGCTCCACTAAATGTAGATCCTCTACTAGTTGCAGTTGCTGTGTCATTTGAAAAATCATTGCGGGAAATCGTTCCACCAGGATAGTTAAAGTATCCATAATTTGTGGAGAGTACGGCTGTGCCTTCCGCTGCCCAATTGCCACTCAACTGCTCTTCATAAACTTGTTTGAGTCGGAATACACCTCTTAAATTATCTCTAGGCATTTTGCAACAGCAACTTTTGATAGATTATTGAGTTATTTATCTGACCGTATGTATGCCATAAATCTGCGCGGAATAAAATAATACGATTGTATTTTACAAATACATTCATATATTCTTTCCAGTCATTTTGGTTTTGAGTATCAAACGTTGCGTTTATGTCTTCAATTGTTTGAAATCCAAAAAGATTTCTTACATACTCATTTGGAAAGGCATCTAATTCTGTTTTCTTATGAATATAAAAACTTACTCCTTGAGTGGAGACACATTCTGCTGGCATCGTTAAGTAAATTACTGCAATCCAATCATAAATTGTATTTGCAGTAATAGTGTTTGGTTTATCTAAAACTTCATTAGTTGCTAGTTCAACTTTTACTTTTCGTTGAAGTAGTTCAGAAATTTTATCTACCGTTTCTTCAGTAATTAAACATTGATCTTCAAAAAAACTTTTATGATACCGATGGGCAATATCATAAAAGTCGTCAGCAATAATAACTTTTTGGTTCATCAGTTACCTTCTAGTTTTCTCTGCTCTTGTTGAGAACCTGAAATCAATCCTAGATTTTGTCCACTCACTTCTTGAATACCCTCAAGAACTTTTCTTTGCAAATCGTTCAAGAATTCCATCTTACCTTGTGGTCCTTCAAGAACTTTATTGATACCAAGATAACCTTCGGGAAGGGTATTTCTATTGTCAATAATAGCAGGAGCAGAGGCACGACGCATACTATGAATGTTTCCAATTGAAATGCCAGTTTGAGCAGCAATCATTTCATCCATTGCCTGATCAGCAAAACGACGCTCCCAATACAGACCATCATTTTCCAAGAACTGCTCTCTACTTACAGGTTGACCTCCATTTTGCTCAACAAGTTTTTCCAGAATTTTATCCAGATGTTCCATCTGATGAAGACGGTCACGAATTTCAAGTTCAGCTGATTTCAAATAATTAGTAAGTTGAAGTTCATCTAAGTCAAACCAACAAAGTTTTTTGCTACCTCCTCCAGGACCAGATTGCTCCCAGAAAATTGGTTGTGACTTATCTTTATCATTCCACTTATATTCAAATTCACGAACTTTTTCTTTCATCTCAATAAGTTTCTGCATATAACCCTCTGCCATCTGACGGCGAGATTTGAGAGTTGCTTCAAAAGCAGCAGGAAGAGTATGTCCTTCAAGTAGAGCAAATTTCTCTAACTGAAAATTAGTTCTACCTTGAGCAAGTTCTTTGTCACTCTCTTCCCACCTCAAAACATTATCAAATGCCTTACGAAGATATTCTTCATCAGTTACTGCTTGCTGTGCTGAAATTGGTTGATAAGACAATGCAGTATTTTCAGTAGTCATAGGTTCTCCACTTGTAATTTGTTTAACTAATTTTTCCCACTGTTTTGCGACCTTTTTCCAGTCACACTTTTGTGATATATGATTTGAGAGTGATTTTGAGATTTGATTATAATAAGATCTGTCTCCATCAAAATAATCTAGAGCAGTGCAACAAACCTCTGCAAATCTATTTATGAAGTCTGGTGTTACTTGATATCCTTTTGGCGTTCTATTTCCTTCAATGGGAACTACAGAAGCAAAGTTTTCTCCTGCTACCTCAGAAATTGCACCAATATCCGTAATAATTGGATAACATCCACACTTCATCGCTTCTGCCATGGATACACAGAATGTTTCCTCCCAAATGTTAGGGTGAATAAAGAAAGCAGATTCTTGGTATGCAGATACAAGTTCTTCTTGGTCAACAGCAGCAGAATATTCTACATTTGGTAAAGCTTTCAATTCTTCATATAGTTCAATATATGGATCATTAGACGGTCCATAAAGAGACATTGACGAAAAGATTTTAAACTTTGCGTCTGGATGTTTTTGATGAATGAGTTGAATTAAAATGGGAAGTAACTCCAATCCTTTATATGGAATTGAAGTGTGAATAAATGTTTTAGTTTTATTTTCAGAATAAGTAAAGATATCACTTACCCCAGTCGGAATGACAGTAATCTTGTCTTTAGGTACGTTGTGATATTGGATAAGTTTCTCTTTAGCCCAATGCGAAGGAGAAACAATATGTGTAATTTTATTATGATCAAAGTTTACATAAAATGGTTGATCATAAGCATGTTGTCCCCAAAGAATTTTATATTTCTTATTAGATTTTAAAAGAACTTCTGGAAGGTGAGACACCTCCACATCTTCAGGAATTTGATAGTATTGTGAAAGGTAATGATAAGAACTTTCAGATGCGCCCGACTTCATAAATCACTCCGTAAAAATATGCGACCCAACGTGTTGTAGTTTAATACTTGTATCTAACCATACATCATATCCTAGCATTCTAGCACGAAAAAAGAAACTTTTGTCTTCTGACAGGAATGACTGACCTTCTTTGTGCTCCATAAAATAATGATATGAATTATGTATTTCTGCTTCAGTAACTGGATAATTACTATCGTTAGTTGGAGGTGAGTATTTTAATTCTGGAAAATGTTGAGACATGTTCAAGAACACATTACGATGAACTAAAACAAATCCCATTCCATTCCCACCAATTTTAATCAAATCACCATTCCTTTGCTCTGGTTGAAGAATATCAATACAATAACGAATAGGTATTGTTTTCATCGGGTATGCCCCAGAAACAATATCAATATTATAAGACAGCATTTTTAATACGTCTTCTGGATTAAATCCAATATCACTATCCAAGAATAAAAGATATTCGTGTTCTGTGTTATTGATGAAAAAGTTGGCAATTTTAGATCTTCCTTGAGTAATCAGGGAAGAATTTGCTTGGGTGAGAAGTCCATGAGGAATATTATTTCTTGCCAAAAGTTTGCCAAGATTAAATAAACTCATCGTGGTTTTTTCACTCACAATTCCTCCGTGACACGGAAGAGCAATCATTAAACTCATAAGTTTTTTATCAATTATACTACAAAAAGTTTATTGTGGCAATCCGTTTGCTGCTGCGGATACTGAACCATTACCAGCGTATCTACTAGCACTTAATGGACCTTTTGGAGATGCAGTTGCAGTATCATTTGCATAGTCTACACGATCTACTACTGATGTTTTGGGACTAATACCACCAGCAAAATAACCATAAGAACTATTACCAGTTGCAGATAAATTTCTTCTACCAACACTTAGACTGCCTCTTGGTGATGCATTTACAGTATCATTAGAATAGTCCATACGTTCAACATTAGAAATATTTGCATATCCACCACCCCACCAACCATAATTAGCATTTCCTGTAGCTGAGCTGAAGTATGTACAATTTACCAACCTACCTCTAGGAGAAGCAGTTGCCGTATCACTTGCATAATCAATACGATCTACTATCGTCCTAGATCCTGGACCTGGCGTAAAACCACCACCAAACCAACCATAAGAAGTATTACCAGTTGCCCTTAATTGATATCTAGTAGCACTTAATGGTCCTCTTGGTGATGCTGTTGCAGTATCATTTGCATAATCAACTCTATCAACTGTATCTACCACCCCACCCGCGCCTGGAGCACCTCCACCAAAATATCCATAAGAATTATTACCTGTTGCTGCGAGTGCATAACGTGTTCCGCTTAATGGTCCTTTTGGAGATGCTGCAGCAGTATCATTTGCATAATCAATACGATCCACTCTTGATGATGGACCTACACCACCACCAAAATATCCATAAGAACTACTACCTGTTCCCGCGTTGTAATACCTAGCAACACTCAGAGTTCCTTTTGGAGATGCAGTTGCTGTATCATTGCTGTAATTAATACGATCTATTGTTGATTTTGAAGGAATATCTCCAGCAAAGTATCCATAAGAAGTTGCTCCATAGTATTGCTCTGGAGCATTTAATGTATATGTATTTTGAGGTAATGCATTTGCCGCGGCTGAATTTGCAGATAATCCATATCTAGCAGTTCCTAAGTTTCCTCTAGGAGATGCTGTAGCAGTATCATTAGAATAATCTATCCTGTTAATAAAACTAAAACCAACAGAATCTACTCCACCACCAAAATAACCATATGGGATATTGCCAGTTGCTGAAGTATAGTATGAACCATACGCAAGATTGCCCCTAGGAGATGCAGTTGCAGTATCATTAGAGTATGTAACACGCTCTACGGATGATAATGTCCCACTCAGTCCTGCACCAAACCATCCAAAATCACTATTACCAGTTGCACCGCCACCATATCTACCGACAGCTAATGGGCCTCTAACAGAGGCAGTCACCGTATCATTAGAGTAATCTACACGATCTATTGTGGAAAATGGTCCAGGAAATCCTCCAGCAAACCATCCATAAGAACTGTTTCCAGTAAACATTATTGTATATCCCCTTGAAGCACTTAACGGACCTCTTGGAGATGTTGTTGCACTATCATTAGAATAATCTACACGATCTACTCTTGATGATGAACCTCCAGCAAACCATCCATAAGAAGTATTACCTGCTCCACCCACATGAAGTCTAGCAGTAGTTAATGGTCCTCTAGCAGTTGCTGTTGCAGTATCGTTAGCGTAATCTATACGATCTATTGTGGAATATGCTCCAGGAGATCCTCCAGCAAAATATCCATTAGATGGATTGCCAACAGATCCTGTAGCAACCCTAGCAATAGATAATGGTCCTCTAGTAGATGCTGTTACAGTATCATTAGAATATTGAACTCTCTCTACTGTAGAAAACGGTCCAGAAGCACCTCCACCAAAATATCCAAAATCTGCATTAGGATAATTAGTCCATTCTCCCGTGATTTGAAATCTATAAACTTGTTCTAAAGAAAAAACGTCAGTTCTAAGAGAAGCCATTTACATTATCCTGTGATTTTTTTACCGGAAATTGAAACATCTATAGGACTACCGCCGCCAGTCGTACTTCCAACAGATATTCTTACTACACCATTAGTTTCAATTCTTTTTGGTCTATCACAAAGTTCTACTGTGGAATAACGCGGGATTACTAAATCCTTTGCCAAATATGTTGTATTTGCTCCACTTGTGACTTGAACAGAAATTGCATAGTCACCATCATCTGTTCTATTTGCTAAATGAATTGATTGAATTACTGATGGATATGTTGTTGATGTAAAGATACCAGTTATTGCCGTTGTTCCTATACCTGCAGTAGAAAGTCCAACACCAAAATAGTCAGTGCTATTGGTCTCAGTGTATGTCATGTAAATTTCTATAGCATTACTTACACCAACATAGCTATAATTATTTGCCCACATCGTGATAAAATCAGATGGGTTTGCAATATGTGGCTGCTTAAGTAGTTCTGCCGAAGCTCCAGGCACTAAAGGTACGTTATATGCAAAATGAACTTTTCTACTATTAGCGTTATAATTTAATGCTCCAATTAAATGAACTTCAGTGCTTGCAGAAGAAACATTTGTTGCTTGAATACTTTCAATGATATATCTTTTTCCTGATGTGGAGGGAAAACTAAAAACAGTAGTTTCATATCCAAGTGGTTTAATATGAGTTGAACTCGTAATTCCAGTGTTAAACTCACCTGATCCCCCAGCAGCAATGGTGATTGTAGAGATACCATTAGATGCTGCAGTTAGAGTTGCTCCAGAAGCAAAATTAACTTGAGTAATCCCAGTTCCAACAGAACTTCCTGCTTGCTTAAGTTCTAGTCCAGCGGAAATACCAGTTAAATTCGCTCCAGATCCAACAAAACTTGTAGCAGTAACAACGCCAGTAACATTAACACCTGTGGCATTAACAGTAACACCAGACCCTACAATTGCTGATGTTGCTGTTAAAATGCCAGTATTAGTATTCCTACTGTCATCAATAACAGTAGTTCCTGCTATCTTAATTGCCATCTTCGTGTAACCACTCGGCTGTTTTTACTATTTAGTTCTCTTAAGTTCTTCTACTTCTGCTTTGAGTTCTTTAATCGCTTCAATCAGAACACCAATAATACCATTATAGTTAACAGTCTTGGGGTTGTTTCCGTGAACGAGTTCTGGTAGAACTTCTTCAAGTTCTTGTGCAATTACACCATAGGAAGGAAGACCACTTTCTTTCCAATCAAACTTTACACCACGAAGTTGATCGACTTTCAGTAGTGCGTTATTAACTGTATTGATATTTTCCTTGTAGTTAATATCAGAAAGAGCATCAAAGTCAGTAGCAGTAACAACACCAGAAGAGTTGATGTTACCAGTAGACACTGATGTTGAAGTGACAATACCAGTTACTCTGATACCAGCAGGGTTAATATTTAAGATTGAAGAACCAACGGATACAAATGTTTGTTGCCCTGCGGTTGGTGAGAACACACCAGTCGTTGAGCTATTATCAAAATACCAACTCGGTGCAATCGCAGTACCATTAGCAAAAGAAAGACTTCCGACAGCAGTGATGATACCAACGTTAAATGGTGCAGCATCAACCCACTGAGAACTATCAGTATCTTGATAATAAATGAATAATCTACCAATATTTGTGTTATACCAGAGATTTCCAGCGGTTACAACACCAACAAAAGCATCTCCTGGCGTCGATCCAATACCAATTGATGCACTTCCTCCGCCACCACCTTCAAAGTAGATTGTAGCAATACCGACAGAAGAATTGTAATATGCGGTTGATACTCCAGCACCTCTTAAATCAATAAAGGAAACACCATATCCAACAACACCACCAGATGTGCCAATACCAATTGTTGCTGTTAGATTTCTTGCATTGCCAGTAAGATATGAACCATCACCATAATAAGTGACAATACCAGAAGTTGCAGTAATAATTCCAGATACTGCTACGCCAATACTTGTAGTTTCAAACTTTTTATTGTTGTTATGATAAATCTCTACTGAACTATCTTGATTTGCGACAATTGCATTTTCAGATGTGTTCGTGCGAATATTAACACTACCACCATTACTTTGAATGTAAAGGTTTCCTGCACCTTGCTCTTGAATATAACTATTTGATCCATCATGATAGATGTTTAAGTCAGACCCATTTCCAAAGTACAGACTTGCATTATCAATAAATTGACCATAGTTGTTGAAGGTAGAAATTCCACCAACATTCAGATTGCTTGAAATATCAACAGCATTATTGATATCAACAAATCCACCAATCGTTGTTGCACCACTAACATTAACATCATTTGATACATCAACACTATCATTAATGTCAACAAATCCACTAATTGTTGTTAATCCAACAACGTTTAAATTCGCTGAGATATCAACACTATTATTAATATCGGTATAACCATCAAATGTGGATATACCTGTTACATATAAAGTTGCTCCACCATTTAGTTGTGCTGCTTGACTTACAAAAAGTCTGTTAAGATCTGCTTGGTCAAGCGTAATATCATCAGTACTAAGGTCTCCAGTTACCTTAAGATCACCATAAACATAAAGTGCTGTTTGACCTGTTGAGACTGGAGAGCGAACGTCTAACAGATATGCTGGATAGGCAGTACCGACACCAACAGATTGTCCAAAACCTGTTGGTCCAGCAATAACACTAAAGACTTGTCCATTTGTTCCAACCCTTAGTTCATTACTGATTGTTGATACACCAGTAACAAAAGAATGGGTAGCACCAATTCCACCTATGACGTGAAATTGGTAATTTGGAATTGTTGTGCCAATACCAACCTTATCTGTCGTAGCGTCTGCAACGATGAGATTAGTATTAACCTCAAATCCGTTCTTAACTACAAAATTCTTATTAACTGCCATTTGGGTTCACTCTCCCCCAATTAGATTTTAATTATTTATCAAGGGAAGTCGGGAACTCCTGGTGGCAGTATCCAATAGTTTGCTGTTGTGGTTCCATAGATACCACCTCTAGTACCAGATCCACCACTATTATCAAAGAATGAATTGCTAGATTCGCCATAATATCCAAAGTAATAAGTTCCAGGAGCATGTGAGAAGATTGAATAATCAACACCATATCCCCTAGCTCCAGAAATATTAGTTTCGTCCCAAGCTAAAGCAAGAAGAAGATATGCATAATTTGTATTTTCCCAATCAGTTAAACTCCTCTTCAGTGGAATGCTATTTGCGTTTATCATTCTTCTAATATTAAATGGTTGCGCTTTTGTAGTAGGTCCTCCACCATCAGTAGTTGCAGTAATACGATAATCTTGTGTTAGTGCCAAATCAAGGAAGTTTTGCCATCTCGCATCATCAATACAAGTATCAGTTCCGGGCAAAACTCTACCAGTTGTTTTAGTTAGAGTTCTCGGATCTTTTCCCGGAGTTGCACAAGAAAGTATTAAAATTCTACCAGCAGAATCTCTATAAAAATCACCAATAGTTTCAAACAATCTCATAATCAATTTTGTTTCTGCTACATTATGTCCACCAAGAGTAGTATCAACAACAGTGACAGATCCATCAGTATATCCAGATCCACCACCGCCACCACCATCGTTAATGCCACCAGATCCACCAGTAGCACCATTTCCACCATCTCCACCACCATTACTTCCAAGACCAGAAGTTTGATTTATAGCATATCCGTCTTTAAATCCCCTACTAATTGAAACACTATTAGTTACTTCTGTACCATCAGATAATCTAAATTTTGAAACTCCAACGTCAGAGCAAGCAGTTTTTCCCTGTTCTCTCCAATAAACACCCTTAGTGCAAGATATTGTTCTTCCACCGTCTCTACCAGAAGCTTTTGAGTCCTCAGAATAAATTTTTGAAGTTCCAGATGATGAACCAAAAATACCATTACCAGACAATTGCCCTGATAGAATTGCTTGTCCTCCTACACCAGACAACTTACCAAATCCATTCTCACCAGCAACATTAACTCCACCTCCTCTTCCACCTTGCCCATAAGCACCTGCGCTTCCACCTTGTCCAACACATGCAATTAACTGAGCCTTTCTATACAGATATAATGCTGTTTTTGATTTTATACCTCTCAAGATATATTCTTCACCTTTTTTCATGGTAAATCTAATTTTAGAATATCCACCTTCACCACCATAATTTACTTTTGTAGAATAAGCGCCCCTGGCTCCAAACATTTCAAATTCAACTGTCACGTCTCTATCTTTTGCATACAAACAAATAGTATCAGAATCAAAAACTCTTGAAGTAATTGTATAATCTAGATTGGTTAAATCAAACTCACGAAGAACAGCAGTCGTTGAATTTGGATCATATGCTTCAACCTCAATAACGGCACGACTTGTTGGAGGAACAACATCAAGTTGACAAGTATTAGTATAAACTGGAGAATTGCAAGCAGTTGGGTGTGTTACCTTTGCTCTTAATAAGTTTTTGGATACGTTTGGTAAGGCAATTGATAAATTTGGAGTCTGAGCACCAGAAACTGTAGTGGAAACTTCAACACTCTGTGATAGTCCACTCACAATTGATGTTTGGTCTGGTGTAAAATTAGTTGTGTACTTAGCAAGACCTTTAAAAATTTTTATATCTTGCATGTAACAAAATGGGAAATAATATCCCTGATCATGGAATGTTGCGTGTTCTAATGCAATATATCCAAGTGCATTTCCGCCATATGGTCTTGGGTCAGTATTTTCAGAGACTAAAGAACCATTTGCAAAAAATCTTACAACAGATGATTGTTTTGAAACTGCAATATGATTCCAGGAATCATTTTTAAAATAAACATCACCAATAGAATAATATCCAGTGGTACTTGCAATATAGAAAGTTTGAGATCCAGCTGATCTATTTCTAATAAAAGCAAACCAAGTTCCACCATCACCATAATACCCACCACCAACATTTATAAGAACTTCCCAAGGTCCTGTTGGATATGGATTTGAACCTTCTTGCAAATTAACCCAACACTCAATAGTAAAATCTCCTGTTCCAAAATTAAAGTCTGGACTTCCTGCAACGTTTAGATAAGATCTTCCATCAAAAAATGCTGCGCCACCATAAAACTTACCACTTCCAGTCTTCCAAGAAGGAGATCTTCCCCAAGTTGCACCTGGAGTTATTGATTTTGTATTACTTGATAAATCTGTTAATGATAATTGTCCTGTCTTATTATCCCACAATGGTAAAGACAACACTAATCTCTTATCAACGATAGCAACAGTTGACGGAGTAAAGTTTGCAGTATACTTAGACCCAGCATATATTTGGAAGTCTTGAATTCTTCCAATCATATTATATGTGTTTCCAGGAGTTCTTCCTATTTTAACATCAGTAGCTTTTATGTTTTCATTAAAAACTGCACTTGCAACTTGATTACCGTCTATAAAAAGTCTTAAAGTAGAATCACGTTTTATTGCTGTTAATGGAGTTGTTCTTGTCACAGCAACATGATGCCAAGTATTTAAACTAAACTGTCCACCAGAAGCAATAATAGTTCCATTATAATAAACTTCTAGTTGTTCTGAACCTGGAGATCCTGCCAACTGAGAGTCTTTATTTTTTCTGATGGTTAGTTGATTTTGACCATAATTTCCTGTTGAAAAAATATCATTCCACCCAGTTTGGGTAAAGTATACCCAAGTCTCTACAGTAAAGTCTCCTGTACCAAAATTAAAGTCTGATAATGGAGAAAGAGTGATGAAAGAATCACTATTAAAACTGGCATATCCATTATAAAATTTTCCCCCACCAGAAACCCAAGATACGTTTGTATTCGTAGCAGTGTTAGCAACGTTGGTTAAATCTTCCAACACCAGTGATCCAGAGTTTTTATCCCACAGAGGAAGTCTTAAAAGAGCATCTGAAGAATAATCTGCATTATTTTTTGGTATTGATATAGTATTTTCTCCATCAATTAAATCAACCTCATTTAATTGCCACTGGTAAGAAACATCGCTTTGAAGTGCATCAGAAGTTGATGCTTCTACACTGAAGGATGATGTTGAACCTTGTGCTGTCGTAGAGATGTTTGGACTTGGTTGAGAAGTTACAATTATATTAGGAAAAACTGTTAGTAATGCAGTTTCAGAATCTTTTGGATCATTAATCGCATTACCAGTAGACCTCGCTGTTCCCGCTGTTACATCAGAACCAGATACACTATAAGCAGATGGAATATAGTCAGCTCTTAAGAAATACTCAGAATTATTAAAAAGAATAGCACTAGAAATTCCAGAAAGAGTTAATGTTGTTGTTGCAGAACCAGCAATTGTTGTGCCATTTAAATCACCATCGGATAATTCACCATACCCAACTTGATGCCAACGATAAGAAATATATCCAGTATTTGTCGCTGGATTCGGTGGATCTTGTGTCGGAAATGTTGCCGTTGCAATACCAATAAAGGTAGCAATACCACTCGTACAAGCAGAAGCAGATGATGGATGAGTTGTAAACGATAGAATAGGACCATTAAGGTCAAGAGTAGTTTGATTATTAAAACTAGGCATAATTTTTTACCTCAATCGGCAAAGTTTTGACCAACAACAACACCATATATTCCATTATCTGATGAGTAACTTGTTAAAGTGTTTCCGTTGAATATTCTGAATGAATAAATGTCTGTTCTATTTGCAGTTGTAGTAACTCCCGGCAGAACACCACCTCCAGGCCATCTTACTGGGATAGTGTTCAATCCAACATTTCTAAAGTCATTAAGATCTACTGTTCGTCCACCAACAGAATCTTGAGTGAATTTGAGAGTAAATTGAGTGGAATCTGCAGGTGCATTTAGTAAAATAAAGTAATCAATATTATCAAATAATGTTACAGTAAAGTTTTGAGCAACTGAGAGATCAATCGTTGCTACATTAGATGTTATTGTTAAAATTCCAACTGCTTCGGAGTAAGTTTTAAATCTAGCAGATCCTTCAATATCTATTTTTGTTCTTGGGGTGGTGGTTCCAATACCAATATTCACACCAGTTGTCATCAATGTTGTTGAACCAGACCCAATGTTGATATTAGTTGCAGTTATAATACCTGCAGTAATTTCGCCAGAAGTACTAGTTAAGTTGAAACCTTTTGCAGTAATGATGCCACTTACATATGCTTGATTTGCGGTCACAACACCGACAAATTTAGCAATGTTATGAACATACATGTCAGTGTTGCCTGTTCCTGGCGATCCAACTTCTAAGTTGAATGAAGGTACAGAGGTTCCAATACCAATCTTTGCAAATCCAGTGTTATAGTATCCTCCCGAAGTTTGAGCCCATCCAGTTGCAGCAGAATTAATTGAAGTAAGTCCTGCGCCGCTACCAACAAAATTAGCAGCATAACAAGTTCCACCAATATTGGTGTTGCCTTCTACATTTAAGAAGTACTGATTGGCAGTTGTTCCAATACCAACACCATTACTATCAACACATAAAGTCTTACTACCATCAGTTCCAAGTCCAGCAATTTTAAGTTTACAGTCACCAGGAGATGTCGTCCCTATACCAATTTGATCAAAGATTGCAACGTTTTCATTCTTAGAAATGCCAACAGATCCAAAACGGAACCAATCATTCTCAGTTGTGTAAATCCAACCAACAAATCCACTCTTGGATGGGTTTTCGTAATAAACAATATCACCAGGGTTACCTGCTTCCGTTGGTGTTGAAATGCCTACAGTATATTTTCTAGATACTGTGGCATCACCCTGGAGATAAAGTGAATTTGCTTCAAGACCTTTTGTTGATGTAGATGTTACTTTATTTGTGAATATAACGGGTCCATTAAATCTTGAAGTTGCTTTATTGTCAGACCCACCATCAACTTGAATTGAACGTCCAAATGTACCTTCAAGAGCACTGATAACATTGATATTTTGCTGAGCACTAATATCTTCACCGGTTACAGTTACAATGGGAGTATCGAAAATTTCTTCTTGTCCTGTAACTGTGCTTAATTTTTTATTACCAGAGTATGAAATACCCTTATCATTCATACCAGTATAGAAGTTAATTCCACCTTCTTTTCTGGTTGATTGTGCTAGAAGTTCTTCCGCAGCTGAGATTTGTCTAGTCTGTTTATCAGGTAAAGCGGTAGAATAGTTTCCAGGACCAAATCCAACATATTCAAAAGTATGACCAGAAGCACGAGAGATAGAATGTCTTCTTAGTTCAATTGGGAATGGTTTAATTCTTCTAACAACAGATCCATTTACATGATTTGTTGCCTTTGTTCCAAGTACTCCACGGAAAACAGTAATTGATGTTCCAGCAGTAATGCCACTCGGAATTGTTGTTTTAACTCTTACAATTTCATCATTAATTGCAAGATAGTCTCCGATTTTAAGGTCAAGATTTTCAATTCCTTGAATTGTTATTGACTCTGTTGCTGCATCAGGAATAAGAGCGAATAGTGTTGTTGTAATTCCAGCATAAGTTGGAACCATTCTACCATTCAGATTTTCATTATCAATTGTTACAACTCCTTCATTTGAAGTAAATCCTTCACGATGAACATATAAAGATCCAGTTACAGTTGGAGCGGTTGTGCCAACTCCCACCTTTACCTTAAATGTTGTGAGACCAACATTTTCAGTGACTATAAAATCACCATTATAAACACTTTGATCAGCTCCACTAATTCTTACCTTTGCATCAACTTTAAGTCCATGGCGGTTTACTGTAGTAACTGTCGCAATACCAACTTCTTTGTTAAAAGCAAGAGAACTAACTTTTAAAGCCTCTCCAGTCAAATAAACAAAAGCATCCTGTGTGATAGTTGCTCCAATTCCTGAAGTTGAGCTCCAGGTGGAAATTCCAGTAGAAGATTCTGCTCTAAAGCTATTGGCGGCTCCAACAGAAACTTCAGTAATTCTATAAAGATTATTGAAGTTTGAATATACTTCCGAACTTACTCCAGAAATTCTAACAGTATCACCAACATTATCATAAATCTTTGTTACTTGAACTACTGCTTGAGAATATCCAGTTGTTGTAGCAACACCAACAACAGCAAGAGTGTTTCCAATACCATAGGCAGATCCACCGTCCATGATAATAACATCTGTCAAGTTGCCTAAAGCATTGACAGAAATTTTTGCTGTTGCATGTTTTCCTGTAGTTGATGAACCAATACTTACCAAACGAGCATTGTATAAGTCTCCAGCAGATCCTCCCCCATAACCAGCACCACTGCTGGCAATAGAGACTTTCATAATTCTGTTTAATCCATGGTCGATTGAAGTGTAAACAGAATGAATAGTAGAACTAGTCGAAACAATATTAGTGATTCCAACTCCAGGATTAATATCTAAAAGTGTTTTATTAATTGTCTCTTTTGTAATGCTCTTACGTG
>JACCDO011162433.1_pt1 | contig 18611 bp, 20 predicted proteins | sample 7446101 | NCBI WGS metagenome assembly JACCDO01 (sample SAMN15323440, study PRJNA562643) | freshwater metagenome | isolation source: river surface water | place: USA:Blue River Watershed | collected 2017-08-16 | reverse complement strand
TTGAGATAAATTGGCTTTGAAATCTTCTAACGTCATTCGCGCACGAATCGCAAAGTTCAGTGTCTTTTTACCCGATTCCGTCACGAATTGTGTGTCTACTTGGGTTCCACTCACGCGTCCAAAGGGTTCCGCAAGCACTAGCTCGTTATTTTTCTCAGGATAGGTCCATCCATAGTCAAACGTCATATATTCATCGGCAAGTTTCAAGGGATTGACGACGAAAGTAGACTCATTGGTGAGTTCAGGAACAGGAAGTAAAAGAGATTGGAACGAAGGATGAGCTTGAGGTTCTTTACGAAGATGTTGGTAGATCATTACTTTCAAATCATAGAGAGTCATAAAAGGATAAGGTTTTAAGATAATCTCTGTTGGAGCTGTATCAGCAGCGGTAAAATAGAGTATTTTCATCTCTTGGAGGGTATCGCGAAAACTACCCAAATATTCAGGAGTGAAAAAGTTTTTGAAAAAGGGCGTGAGAATATCTTCCGCCATCTACCTGTGTAGGTATGTTTTAATCCAAAGTAAGTTTACCGACGGTCATATCGGACCCGTCTTTGGCTGGATCATAACGAGGTTGATCGGTTATGTTCGTGCCACAATAACGAACAGGATGAGCTTTAAAGTCTTGATATTGATAAGCACCAATTTTTTCAGCTTCTTTCAATAGCCAGCCGAAGTTGTTCCAAAATTCGGGTTCGTGACCAATAGAATCGGTAATCATATGAGCCATCTCGTGAATAGAGACAAACGTCATAATATTTTCATTGACTAAGCTTTCATCTCCTCCTTGTCTTTGTCTTAAACATAAGTGAACCTTTTCTCCTTTGTTTACACTATAGCTGGTATGTTCCGCGTCGGGAGTAGATTCTAAGAGTCTGTCTGGATTCGCCTGAAAACGTTGAAGTAGACGTTTGACTTGGGGTTTATCAGGAAAGGTAGATTGGAGATGAACATAGATCTTTTTCATACGATTTCTGACTTTGGCCAGTAAATCAGCGGCTTCTTGTTTATCAGGCATATCACGAACCCGGTATGTATTGCCATCTACGCTGCTTCGCACATCCACAAGAGGATAGCGACTGGAGCCAGCACCGAAGAAACTTTGAAGATTTTGAAAGGCTTTGTTGGCCTCCGCTAAGATACCACTGTCAACCATCTTTCTATTTAGATATCATAAGTAGAAAGATGTTCACAATTGGACCCGAAGATCACGCCATGGATCATATCAAAGAAAGAACAGAAAAATTACTGCTGAACGACGAGATTCGTGTTATGGAGCTATTAGAAAGTATTCAGTATGGTATCCTGTATTTAGTAGTAGGATTTGCGACAGGCGTCGCCTTGGATTACTCGTTTCCCAATTATAACGAAAATGTATCCACAAAAGTCTTATTTTTAGAAGTGGCGCTTCAAGGGTTACTTTTAATTATTTTAACTTTCTATTTACGTAAAATTGTCAAGATTTGTCCTTTCTTATTTATGATTGATTTCACAGGATCAGGCAAGTCCAAATACAAACCGTATGGCGCAGAAGAATATGGAGGAGAAGTAATGATTGCGATTGTATTCCTAGGCGCACAATTTAATTTGATTAAAAAGCTGGATTTATTATCTCGTCGTTTCTACAAATGGTTGTATGATGAAGAAAAAGCTGTGGGAGAATCGATGGGTATTTAATTGGCCAACCACATTCGTAAACATTCAATGCCATCCTTTGTTCGTTCAGGATGCCATTGGGTGAGCACCGTATTTTTATAAAAGGCTGTCATCACTTCTCCCTTATAACTTTCCGTCACCTTGATTTTGTTGTCTACTTTTTCCACAGGCACGTAATATTGATGGTTGCGGTAGACCTTCAGTGGACCCAGAGAAAAAGTCTCTTTTACAAAATGGTTGCGCTGCACAACAGGATAGCCCAGTTGATGAAAAAGACTTTCCATAGAATAACAAATCAGAAAAAACTCTTTGTCTTTCATCTTCAAAATATCTAAGGGGACTTGAGGAGACATCGGATTCAACACACTTAAGCGAAGCGAAGACCCTGTAAAAATCCACTTCTGAATCTTGGAACTTTTGATTTTTTCCATGAGTTCAGGATCGTGGATCTGTAGTATGTAAGGCGTATGACCTAGTTTTTCAATTGCTTTTTCCACATAATGCTTTGAAGATACTTTGACTATGCCCACGAGCATCTACTTTCATATTGATGTTTTAAACAGAACAGCAAGTATAGGTAACCCCTGTTTGAGGATTGCCTACACACCCTCCAGATTGATATGTGCAGACGCCATCCGTAAAATAGTAATTATTGGTTCCAAGAGCTCCAGCACAATAGGAGCACATCCAGGCGCACCCTGTTCCAGGACCAACACTGAAACTCACACAATTGTTTTGGGGTTGGATAAGAGGCATAGTAGTATTCAGAGAAGTAGCAGTGCTCAACCCAAGAAGAGAAACAAGTACAAAAAGAAGCTTCATTCTAAAATTACTCTATATTATCATTTTAAATGATTTCTAGAGTATTTAATTAATTTCCAATGTGCGTCGGTTAATATCAGGTTCAATAGTGGTTTGGTTAAAAACGGAAACAGGGACTTGTGGGTTAGGAGGTTCAGAACGTAATTGATAGTTGGCGTTACGTAAACTCTGGCCAACAGTGTTGACACCAATTAAGGCACCAGCAGATAAGAAGTTTTTACCTTTGAGAGAACCTGTTCCCATAGGGTTTTGTTGGGCCCATACAGAGTTAGGATCCTTGGGTAATAATTCAGAAGGAGTTAATTGATCACGGGGATAACAACCAGCAGGAGGTTCCGCATTGCCAAATTGAGCAGGACCTTCACCTAAGTCCTCATAACCTTCCTTGCTTACAGGAGTAGCTACATTGGTATTGGCCATTTCAGCCGCCTTTTGAACACCACCAGAAACATCAAAGGTCTCTTTCACATAGTTAGAATTGGCACTCAAGGTTGACATACCTGATTCAAATCCTTCCATACGTAACATGCGTTTGGTGTATGACGGATTCAAGACATAAGCACCACCAAGTAATATTGCAGCAACTAAGACAACCATAAGAATTGTGCGGGTATCAACAGAGACTCCAGCCATGTTCGTTCCTGTATATGTATCAGCCTATATTTTTATCAATGAGACCACTTTTCAAAAAGGAATTTCTTCCTCTGAATCCGAAGAATACTCGGAGGAATCTTCAGAATCCTCAGCAGGTTGACCATAGCGTTCATAGTATTTTTGTTCCATACGCTGAGCTTTGAGTCTGGCCAATTGAACCTTCAAACGGGCTTCGCGAATGCGGCGGCGAATTTCCTCGCGCGCAGGGTCTGAGTCGTCTGGGCCAAAGGAAATAGGAGGCAAGTCGGAAAGAGGCAAATCTCCAACCGGAATTAAAGAGTCTTTAATCTGAATGCTTCTGAGTTGGTCTTTGGTTTGCTCGGGAACTGGACTCTGGGCTCTCGGGGTGTTGGAGGCCGTAAACTCTGCGGGAATAAGAGGCTCTGTGACTTTGTATTCCGCTACGTGCCATTGTAAAGTGTATTCATTTGACTTAATTATGAATTCATAGGGCTTCCATTCTAAGGCATACCAGCCTGAGGTTTTTGGAAAATCCCCTTGTACAACACTATGCCGAAGATGTCGGAGAACTTTGTCTGGAGATAAGGGATTGGTGAAGTATTTTTTGATCTTCTCCAGAAATTCACGAACGAGCTGTTCAGACATATCGGTAGCCTTGGCCGGAAGAAGACAACTTTCTGGTCTTTCATAATACACTGTCTCATTCACTTGTGCGGAGCACTGGATAATGCGAAATGTATAAGAAATAGGATCCGTTTTATAAATTGGTGTAGCGATTTCCATTCTAGATTCTGCGGGTTTTCCGTTTGTTTTGTTTAAGCGCTCCCATAAGATGACTACGCCAAAGCCGGAAAAACCCTCTTTTATGGAACAAATGATGGAAAAGAGTATTCATATATTGAATCGTGAAGATACTCGTAAAAAACTTCAAATCTATCTCATTGATCCTTTACTCAATCACGTGCTAGAGCGCGTATTTCCGTATATTATTTTGATATGTGTGCTCTTTGCGCTTTTGCTTATTTTAGCGATGATGACGTTTGGTATGTTAATTCTTCAACAACGTCCTATGTTTTGGACTGCGTCAAGTATTCCACTTTCTCCAATCCATACTTAACAGAATTGAAGCATGTCCAATCCAATCGTTCCAACGCAACAAACCGGAGGGGCACCTCCCGTCAACACACAAGAAATCGGTTTTAACGTCAGAAATTGGGTTCATTATGACAATTTAGCTGTGGGCCTCTATCGCCAAACTATAAACGCACGTAAAGTTCGTGATGAGTTTGAAACAAAAATACTCGCTTCTCTCCGGTCTTCCAATATGGAAAATGCCGTGATTCAAATCGCTGGAGGGCGTTTAGTTGTTCAAGAAGAACGTCATAATCAACCTCTGACCTTAGCGCGTATTGAAGAGCTATTACATATGTATTTTGTGAATAAAAATATGCCTGATGATACTGGAAATATTATGAAGTTTATTAAAAAACAAAGAGGCTTTGAAATTCAAAAGAAACTACGAAAACAAGCAGGTGCTGCTCCTCCTCTTCCACCACCACCGACACCCCAGGGCTAAAGTCCTCTTGTTAAGATAGTGTAGTGAGTATGAATGAGACATTTATTTAAATATTGGATTGAAGAACCTATTTTTGTTGACAAAGGCGTGATCAATATTTGGAAACGAAAAGATGCGTTATATTCTTTTTGTGAAGAGGGAATTATCCCCCTTATTGAGAAATCAGGATACCGTTTTAAATTCAATAAAGCTCATCTATACAAGTGTATAGTCAATGTAGTGTTCACCTATTTTCAAGGCAAATCAGTAGCACCTTATCCTGTTGAGGACCCGTATGTAGTAGAACAATATGATTTATATTCTTACTCTCTGGATTCCTTTGTTTGGGAGAATTTTTGGGAACGCTGGGGAACTATGCAAGATTTTCAGGAAGATGGATTTGCTTATAAATTACGAAGCGTATTACCTGAACTTCTCTGGTCGTGGATTGATCTGGAAATATCCCCTAAAAGTATTGCATTACATAATGAATTAGAGGAATTTGAGGAAAGTGAAGAAGGTTTCAAAGGAAAGGATGATCCTTACCTTCAGGAAACTTCAAAACGCGATTATCAAGATAGACATTCATAACTTACATAGACCATTTATCACTATTAAAGGGCATTACTCCGACGGAAGCAGCTTCTGTTCGGAATTTGGCCACTTTCTTCTGAACCTCTAAAGCACCAGGACTCAAAGGTGCTCCTTGGTTCATCTTCGTTTCGTCGTGTTGGGATTGATTCGGTTTGGTTCCGTAGCAATTGACACCGAAGCGCATTTCAGGATTATCAAAGAAGCCACCGTTTAATCCAGGAACACCACACGAGTTTCTTTGCTCTTCAGGACCCGCTTGAATACGATCCCAGGTCTGTTTTTGAGTTGGATAGACAGCAGATTGACCTTTTACCCAACCATAGTTACACCAATCAGCACCACGTTCCCAAGCCTCTTTGACTTGATCATATGTAGCCAACTCGGCTCCTAAAGCACGACAGAGAGGTTCTGCGTCGTAATAGGTGAAGGTGTTTTTGCTGATATTGAAGACTTCAGGTGCGCCAACGTTTGGAAGAATTTTTTCCACAATAGGCTTGCTTACTGCTTTTTCATTCGGTGTGACATCCTGAGGAGGAATAGCTTTTTCCAAGACATTTTGACCGGGTAGTTCACCGCCCATCGGAGGTAGAGGATCTGTTGGCAATCCCATCCACTGTTTAATATTCACCATCGCATATTCATAACCATCTTTGATTTGATTACGATAAAAGGAAAGAATAAACACAAAAAGACCTACAAGAGCAACAAACATAAGCAAAGCGATAGGCCATCCTCCACTAACACCTACGCTGTTTGCTGCCGTATTCATTGACTTCTGTGTATTTTCTACCACTTGATTCACAGTCGTGTTGAGTTTAGCCACATTGGCTTTCAAATTATTAATAGCCTCGGCGGCTGGAGCGCCCAGAGGCAATAAACTATTGAACTTTCCAGGGGTATTCATTCTGAACTCTCTACTGAAGAGTAGCAAGAATCTCTGGCATCTGTTTTTCTATATGAGCTTGAAAGGCTGGAACACTCACATCCCAATACACCTTGGGCCCAGTTGGGGCTTTATTGGGATACGCAATACCAAATCCCCAGGCCGTTCTTGTTCCTTCAATACGCCCTGTCAAGCCATCGTATGCTTTCCATTCTGGATTGATCACGCGTGGTTCAAAGCCGCACGCATAGATACAAGCATCCGCAGATTTGCCTGCGCGAATGATCGCGGACATATCGTGAACCGATTCCAAGGTCACATTCGTATATTTTCCTGCTAAGATATCATCCGCAATAACTGCAGCATCTTTCTTAATCCCATCGTAATCGCCATCACGATCAAAATAGAAAGGTTTTTCGGTAGCGTAAAAATTGGTAATCTTAATATCGTAGGGTTGAAGATTCTGAATGACAATGGGCCCACTATGGGCTGTTCCAAAGACGAGAATATGTTGACCTGGTTTGACAGCATCGGAAAGTCGACGAGGATCCAACGCAATGTCTAACGGAATAGATGGAAAAGGTAAATCCAAGGATTTGGGTTCCGATCCTTGGCAAAAAAAGACAAGATCAAAGGACAAAGGTGTTTTACTATGTTTGAGTGTAACCTTCCACGAGGAATCCGTCTGTTCTACGTGTATCACGGTATCGGTGCGGATATTGGTTTTGCCCATATAGTCTTTTACGCAAGTCTGTAAATAGTCTATAACATATTTCAGCTCCACAGGCTCTTCAGGATTCAAGGAATCCCAAGGTTTCGCGAAACTATTCCGTGAAGGCACGGCTTCCATAATCTGACGCCAGGTGGTATTGCTGCGGACTTTTAACCATTTTTTATGAAGATCTCCACCATTGTGGCTTGGGTCTACAATAGTGATCCATTTGGGATCTATAGTGTGTTTTTCCAGGTTATAGAGCAAGAGAAGTCCTGCAGCGCCTGCGCCAATTATACAGATTCGTTTCATCTTCCTAGCTTAAACATAAAAAAAGAAACTTTTTAGAATGGTCCAGTGTATTTCCGATGTTAGTGAAGTTCCTCAGAATGGAGCCGTTGTCATTGATTTTTTTGCGACTTGGTGTGGCCCTTGTAAGCGAATCGCCCCGACCTTTGAGAAATTAGCGGAATCTTTTCCTAAAATTGTCTTTTTAAAGGTGGATGTGGATGAATCGGCTGAACTGGTCGACAAATTCTCCATTCAAGCGATGCCCACCTTTCTTTTTCTGAAAGATGGTGTAGTTCTCAAACGTGTGGAGGGTGCCGATATGAAAGAATTAGAAGCGGGATTTTCCCTTCTTACTTAAGCAATGCGTTTCAAAATAGTAAGACCATTATTATGAGTAAATTTTTCTTCAATAATCCAGTTAGGATTTTCTTGTAAAAATTCAAGAACTGCCCAACGTAATCCTTTCTTAATTTCTTCTACAGGAATGCCTGATTCCCGTGATTGTTCTTCCGCGTTCAATCCGCAACGGATTGTCTCTCCGTGGATTTCATCCACCGTGGTATCGTGCATCGCAATGTATTTTTGGGTTATAGGACCAAACTTGGCTAATTCACGCTTTAATTGACCATAGACGTGCCAAGTATCAATAAAGACCATATCGATCTTTAAATTTTCAAGTTTTAATTCTAAATCATTACACCATTGGTAATCCATCTTTACACCAAAAGCTCTTCCCCTATTTAAAATTTCTTCAATAGGACATTCGGTAATATCGTTCATAATCAAGTGTTTATTCGGTTTATTGTTATGAAGTAACCCTACTAAAAAAGCCCAGCTGCTGACACAACCACGAACACCAAGTTCTACGATACTTTCGCATTGACTCGCATAACGCGCTAAGGTGAGAAGATGTTCATTAATATCACAAGGCTTTTGAACCAAACTATGAAACTTATCCATGATATCATTCATTATAAATATAGTTAGGCTTCGCTTGATTTGTTTAGATTCGTCTTCATTTTCATTGATGATATCAATTTATATGAAAACGCTTAGAAATCTCCAGCAGGTTCCGTGCGATTGCCTCCACGACCAGCGATGTATTGACGTTGTTTAGGAGTTGTGCAAACACAACCTCCACCACAAGAGAAAGAGGCTCCACAGCATTCAGGTTTACATTGGTTGTTCTTGAAGATGAATAAAGAGTCATTACCAGGTTCAAATTCAGGACCCATTAATTTTTCATCAGGAGCGGTGTAACGCCAGTTGCTAACACCATTCTTAGGCATTACATCCTTGGAGTCAAAATTTCCGATAGGTTCATACCCTTTACCGTATCCAGCAGCATTTTCCAAGAAATAGTTGGTAAATCCTTCAGAACGAGGACCCAGGGCACCGGGTTTGTAGTAGACCATTAAGATATTGGCTGCGAGCAGGATGACAAGACCTGTGATAAGGAAACCGAGACGCATGATTCTTCTCTACTGAAGGATTTTTTTAGAAGTTGACGCGTATAATTGTAAGTCAAAGAAATATTCTGGGTTCCAACTTCTGTAAAATCACGCACAAAACCGGAGAAGGTCTTTGTTTGTATCCAAAATGATCCTGATTCCGTAGTGAGGTGAAATCCTTTCGTTGGTGTTGTGGCTCCAGGAGCCATAGTAGGGTGGCTCCATTGGCTTTGACCCAAGGGTTTGATCCAAATTCCATCTGTATAAGGAGAATCCTCTGGAAAGGTTGCCTCGCCTTGGTAGATTCCAGTCACCTTGGTAAATCCTTCAGCACTATAGAGAATATCTCCAATCTGAATCTGAGAAACAGGACGAACTTCTCCCGTTTTATACATCACGTGACAGTCCGCTTTCAGCAGAGGATGTTCAGTAGGAATTTCCTGAGAAGAAGGTTGTTCATTCAGAATTTCAGAGACTAAGAAATCCCAGATAGTATCGGAAGTAGGAATTCCCATCGGAAGTTCTTCCCAATCACGGAAAGTCCATTGTCTGGTTAATCCGCGCAAAGGAATATTGCGTGTGCTTGTCCGTAGACAAATAAGACGTGGACACCCATTCATAGAAAATTCGGCCCGAGGATGTTGGACCACAGGAATCCATTCTTTCTTTTCATCAAACCAGACTAAATGAGCTCCACTCACACGAATACCGTCTAACGAAAAAATCGGCTCGTGTTCTCCATTCACTTGTAAAATACCTTCAATGATTGTGCCATCTTCAAAGACATCCCCTAAGACACATTCGCCAATAGATTTCACTAGTCCATTCTTCAACTTCACTTTTGTATGGGGATCAAAACAAAGTTCTCCGCATACACTTTCAGACATATAGCCAAAGGGTGAATTTCCAATGACCTGACAAACCCAAATAATAATACCAAAGACAGGCAAAATCATAAAAAAGATTAAAATCATTAATCCAAGAATAATGTAAAGCACAATCAGAATCACACGAATTACAAATTCCACAAAGTTTTCAACTGCGGTCACCAAGGTCATCCCCAAATACAACACAGCTTGAGTGATACCGAAGGCGCGGCCCATCGCCATAGAAATCTTGAGTTGATTTACCATAAACTGTGTTCCTGAGTTCTTGAAACGTGCGACGATAGGATTAAAGACGGCATAAAATCCTTTTAAGAAATTGGCTTGGATTAAACGAAGACGATTAAACGAGTCATTAACGGAATCGGTAATATCTAATTGACTATTGATCATCGCAAAGATAGGAGTTAAAAATTGGAGAATAATAGATAAAATGATTTTTTGTGTACAGAAGGTGAAGTTTTCAGCCGCAAACTCTCCACCTGTTCGTATATCATCATCGGGTTTGTAGAGATTTGCCGTGAGCATAATTCCTAGATCGCAACGATTGTCATTCCAATTTTTCCGAATCTCATCTATATTCGCACGGGCTAAGAGAGCTGAGAATACACCACCCAGTAGAAAAATTAAAAATCCAAGGTTCCAATTATCATATCGGAACCCTAAGACAAGGATCAGTATGATAAATAAAAACGGAGCTAGTATGCCCATTCTGCTAAGACGGAGGAAGGCTTGAAATCACTTTCAACCTTCTTACTATAAAATTGTTCCGCTTCTGGACTATGAACTTCTACATAATCACGTATAAAGAGACCTTGTTTGGTTTCAAAGCACGCCGTATTCAGCACCACCAGGTTGTAAAAAATATCTTCCGTGAGGAAGGTTTGAACTGGAGCAAAATCGCCTACACGTGTCCACTGGTTGGCAAACCAGACGGATAATCCGGGGGACACTGTTTCTTCCGATGCTAGTGGCACAACACAGTAGTCTTTGACTTGTTTCTTCACTATTCCAACAACGCGTCCTGTAGAGACCAAGTCTCCCAATTGAATATCTTTGATAGGTTTGGTGCTACCATCTTTCATTCGTATTTCGGTATGTCTATAAATACAGGCATTATAGTCAAACTTTCGTTTTGTATACTCTCTTTTCGCATTGAGTGTATTGTCTATCCAATTCATTGTCTCTTGATCGCCTTCTTCCGTTTCATCGTAATCTAAGAAAGTATAGTATCCAACAGGTATTTTATGGTCCGAAGTGTTAAAACAGATTAGTGGTCTTTCTTTTCCACCGTTCCAAACTCCACGCGATTTAGCCTCTGGATGATCCCCTGCTTTCACCCATTTTCCAAGATAATTGACATAATGATTAGTGCTTACCACAATATTCCCTGGAAGTTCTACCATCGGTTGTCCATCGGATGCGAACTGGAAGGTCGCAGTCACTTTTCCACCTGTTTTGGTAAATACATCACCAATCTTGACATCCTTGACCTTGGTTTTACCTTGGCCTTCAATATCGACAAGAGTATCTGGATCAAAACAAAAAGTATCTAAGAAATCAAACAAGATAGAATCGGTAAAATTTTGCATAGATGCCATTCCCGCCATAGACATATAGATCATCGCAAAGAAAGCCCCATACAAACGCCCCATTAAGAGTTTCATCCTATACGCCGACATTTGAACCGAAGCTACGAGTTGTTTAAAACGGTCCGCAAAGTTCTGGAATAACGTATTAATACCACCCATCATTGTAGCAAACTGAATACGAATAGAATTCGCAACCTGAATTAAAATAATCAGTGTGTTGATGATAGACCCCAAGATAATAAACACAGGTCCTAAGGCATTACCCATCTCCGCACCAAACATATTGCTCAGACAAAAGTTGAAATTTTCTGCCGTATTGTGCCCGTAAAACGATGCGAAGGGCATTACATTAGGACGGCAACGGTATTTGGGCCAATTCTTTTTTATTTCTTCAATGTCAGCCAGACTTAACATCCCCAACCAGGTGGAAGTGAATAAAAAAAGGAGTATAATGAATCCCAGCATTCTACACCTTCACTCTACAATTGAATAATCCTTCTAAAACGCCTTGATTGGACCAAAATGTTTCTTTACCCAATCGCGATCTTTCTTAAAGATTGCCGAAGCCTTTGGAGCAGCACGGACCGATAATTTTGCAACAGCGTCTAATTTACGATAGACACCTAAGGCTTTGTATTCCTTGACCGCTTTGCGAAGAGCTTCCTTACGTTCTACGTCAGATTTACGGAAAGAATATCCGTATTTGAGTAATTCGCCCTTACGAAGAGGAGCAATTTCCTGAGGACCCTTTCCAGGTAAGCCGACATCCTTTACACAAGCGGCTTGGACAACAGTTGTGCTCTTCTTTGGATAGGCACGATACACTTGGCTTCCACGTTTGACTGTGTATCCACGTTGGCGAACGTTTGTTTTAAAACGTCTTACGTATGCCTTACGAAGAATCTTACCCGGGGGACAAGCTTTACGAAGATTTACCGTTTTGGTAGAGATACCTGCTGCTTTTAAACGACGAATCGCCTTCATTGTTACACCGCGTTTGAATTCTTTGCTGGTGTTGGCGTAGACCGTTGTAGCACGAACACAGCGTGGAGGCACCATACGACCTGAAGTGGATTTATAGGTCATACGTTTATGATATCCTGTAGGACATCCTTTTGCTGAATTGTAAGGTAAGGAGCGAGGATATTTTTTACGCGTATCTGCCATTTCTATTCCTCCTCAGGAAAATTTCTCGTCATCTCTACTCCATTTTTCGCATACGCATTGGAAAGATTAGGTTCTAATGTCAGAGGTAATTCCACCAAATCGCGTTCTAAGAAGTGTTCCAACATAGATTTTAAGGGTTCGCTTAAACTACCTGGATTTCCTATCGCCGAAATAATCTTCACATAATAAGAATCTTTCATATTCGATTCTTTATTTTTAGAGGTTGTCAAGTAATTGGAAAGATCATAAAATAGACGAGAAGCATTAGCTACGTAGACACGTAACCCGTTTAATCCTTTTGGATTCGCATTGTTTTGCGTATTCTTATTTAACTCTTTGGTTTTCCAGTTTTTGACTGTTTCACGGACATTTTTGATATAGGTATTGTCTTCCGAAGATTCTACATTTTCTATATCTCCATCAAATCGTGCGATAGATTCTAAGGAGTCTTTATCAGAATCACTATATTCAGAATCAGATTGACTCATTCTACTGCTATACCATTCAAAAATTTAGAATCTATCTGGCGCAGCCTTGTATAAAAAGAGTAAAGTCGCCAACGTTAAGAATAAAGCCATACTAATTTCCTGTGATCGTTTCTGCTCATCCTCCCAAACCACAATATAATCTTGAAATCCTGAAGCAGGGGCTGGATCATACCGTTTATCTTCTGAAGCTTGGGCTTCCGATTGTTGAGCACGACGAGCGATCGCTTCGGGACTATTCGGATCACTTAACGTCTGTGGATTTCCGGCGTCTGCACTAATATTGGAAGGTTCCGCTTGGGGCATTCTCTATCCCTGCGTTTAAAAATCGTTTCAAAGAAAAACAGGCTAAGAAGAATATGGACCGTAAGAATACCCGTGAAGCTATGGAAGAAGCTGCAAACCGTCCTTTGGATTTCCTTCCGAAAGAGCGTGCGCAGTATGTAAGAGATTGTATTGCTTTAATTGAACTCTATCAAAGTCAGCAAATGACCACCGAAGAAATCAAAATCAAGATGCCTACCTTTGTAGAACACTATAAGAATCTGTTTGAAATGGTGACCCAACCCGGTGGTTACAATAAGCAAAGTTTGAAGACTATGTTAGCCATGTTAGATCGTATGGGAACAGGTGAATTAACCCAACACCAAGCTTCCGTCATTGTTGGTCAACGCTTAGCGGACACTTATATTAAACCTAGCATTTCCGAGAAAAAGAATTAGGTTAGCCTCGGTTTATTTCCAGGAACACGAAACTCGGAACACCATTGATACGCTTTTAAACTTTGATCTTTCCAATCGTATTGAGAAACAGGAGTGTCTCCCAATTGGATTGTTTTTTCTAAATTTGCTATTTGATTCTTGGCGAAGGATTCCATATGACTTTGTAAATAGGCCTTTTCTTTGTCAGTAAAGAAAGCAAAAAAATCGTTTTGAGGATAGGTTTGTGATTCTTTCCAATGTTGTTGTAGATGTTTGAGCGCTTGTAAACTATGCGGTTGCGTTTTACGAAATCCTCGGCAAATCAGATAGCGCTCGGAATTACAAGGACGACTCGTCGCAGGTTTATACAAGCACCATTCTTTAAAGCATAGTGTAATACAACGAATTAAATAATGTGTGACACTGGAATAGACATCAAATAATTTTAGAACAAAAAGTCCGTCCGATGTCAATACTTGGATACCAATAAGAGCTGAAGCGACAAGTAAAGGATAGACAGATTTCTCTTGATTTTCATAATCTGTGCTAAAATCAAACCCTCCGTCGCCTGTGAACAAATGGGATCGCAGAGGTTCGTGAAGTTGAATAAAGGAATTCTGATTTTCAGGAATATAAATATCTCCAGTGCCATCTTCTCCATAATGAATTTTAACCTCTGGATGCTTCTGGAGAAACTGGTAGGATCGGCGCCACCCAGGCACATTATTGTTCGTGGGTTTTAAGGTAATCGCATACGATTTTTGAACATTGATGCGATGACTACTGGCTTTTTCTAAAAACGCTTCTATAAATCCTCCTGGTCCTTCTGCAACGTGAGAGGAACGTAATTTTTGCGTATTTTTAGGTAACTTATCAAAAAATTGCGCCACTTGGAGCATTTCAATCATTTTAAAATAGGAACGACTAAGGGGTTTGATCATCGCGATAGAAGAAGGGCAATCCTGATTTTCTTGTGTATAGACAAGTTCATAAGGATTCGATTTCTTTTTTAAGACTTCCCATTTGTGATTATTTTCGAGGGGCTCAATTTTTTCTTTAATTTGCGTTAATTCTTTATGGGGGATTTCATTCCAAGACAAATCAAATGTCACCGATAAAAAGTGTTCAATGCTTGCGCTTTCTAAAAAGGGCGAGGATTGAAATTGTACTCCTTGCCAGGGAGGTTTTGTTTGATCGTTGTCCATACACTAACGTAGTAGCTTTTGTTTAGCCCTCTATTTCTACAAGGTCAAATTCGGGTTCTTCCATTAATGGGACATGGCTTGGCATTTGAAGACCCAAACGAAGTTGCGTAATGTCGCAAGGACCCGATGGGAGTCCACCGAGTGTAGCATCAATTTCCTCTTGTGTAGGAGCATCATCATCGTCATCGTCTTCATCCAGGGTTTGAGGAACATCGGTTAAGCTAGCCAAGATTTTCATCAAGTAAGGTTCATCCAAGAGGATTTGACTGAAGGATGTGCCTCCACGGATAGGTTGACCCATCATAATATTGGCCGATACACCCGTGATAGGATCCACTTCACCAAAGAGAGCTGCGCGGAGAAGAATCTTTTCTGTTTCTTCAAAGGAAGCTTTAGCAAGAGGACCAATATCATTTTTATTGATACCATAACGATCTACTGACATCAAACGACCAGCACGCGTCATCACATCACACAAGAGACCTAAGTGACGGAAGTTCACACCTGCTTCTTCAAATAAGTCTGAAATTTCATTGAGAAGAACTTGGCGCGTGGCTTCAATACCCAAGTTTTCGTAGATATCCCACACGTGAGTGCTGAGAAGTTTACGTCCATCTACCGCAGGGTGATTCATTACCTCAAGGAAATTACTTCCATCGGTATCCAAGACATACTGGTTTTCAATGACTTTGTATTGACCATCCTTATATTCCACATAATCTTCTTCTTTACGGAAGGTAACCGCTTTGATACCTGGAACACCACGAATGACCACACTGTTGAGAAGTTTGTTTTGGAATTTCTTGAGGGTGGTGAGTTCATCGGATCCTCCTGCTTCTCCTTCAATGGAAATACGAAGCACCAGTTTGGAAGCATTGAAGTCAGAGTATGTGGTGCTAATTTCGGAACCGAAACGATTATCCAAGACAAAGGCGATATCGTCCATTGTAATGTTTTTGTTAAACATACGTTCACGATCTAATTCTAGACGAAGGATCCAGCGGCTTTTGATTTCCTCTTTCTTTTTGGTGGTTTGTTCAAAGAGATGGAAGAAGGTAAGGAGACTTTTATCTTCCTCAATGATTGTCGCATCATCCACACTAAGAGGATCAAAGTAGATACGAGCATTGATAGTGATATCGCGGAGAAGGGTCAATTCTAAATCTTGGGCGACTTCACGGGCTTTTTCCTTCTTGGTGCGGTATTCAGGTTTGAGAAACACGGTCAACGCTGTGCCTTTCGGATTCTGGGTCACTTTGAGTAATTCTTTCAAACGGGGAACACCTCGTGTCATATTGGACTTCGCAGCTACACCCGCCAAGTGGAACGTGTTCAATGTCATCTGCGTAGAAGGTTCACCAATACTTTGCGCAGCGATAATGCCGACCTGTTCTCCAGGTTGGGCCCAGGACTGCCAGTTCTTAATGACGAGAACTTCTGAAAGAGCATCAAAGGCTTGTTTTGTAAAGCGATCCTTGACAATGAGTTTATGAGGAGCACAATGGAAACGAAGGAGAGCAGCCCAGAGAGCGTGGTATCCTTGTGTCTTTTGAATAATTTTTTGAATACCTTTCAAGACATAGGAAGGTGTGAGATCGGTCTTCGCTTGAGGATCCAAACGGAATTTGACTTTGATATTCATCAGAATACGTTCAAGATTAAGAGGAGCAAAGAGACTACCACTGAGTTTGAAACGGTAAATATCTTCGACTAACATTTTGCGATCTCCCAAGATTTGATCCACGAAGGTTTTGATTTCTTCTGGATTATCCTCAGGCACGATTCCATCTTTCAAGACAGTAGACCAATCGACACTGGTCATTCCGTAGGATGTTTGAATATCGCTTTCCGTTAAGCTTTCTAATTTCAAAGAAGCAGATTCAATCTTAGTAGAATTCACACCATCTTCTCCATAATGGAATTGGACGATTTTTCCACGCGCATCACGCACAGTGCCATCATATTGAATGGTTAAATCTTCCATTGCTTTGATGAGCTGACGTTGGATATACCCTGTATCAGCGGTTTTCACAGCGGTATCAATCAACCCTTCACGACCTGACATCGCGTGGAAGAAGAATTCTTGAGGGGTCAAGCCACGAATGAAGCTGCTTTCTACAAAACCACGGGCTTCCGCACCATCATCGTATTTCTTGTAGTGAGGAAGTGTGCGGTCCGTGAACCCATAAGGAATACGACGACCTTCAGGAGCTTGTTGTCCAAGACAGGCCATCATTTGTGCAATGTTGACGGTAGACCCTTTGGATCCCGCTTTTACCATCGCAGTCAAACGATTTTCTTGGGCCAAGGAGCCAAGACCCATTTTACCAGCTTCGTCGTTGGCTTTGTTCAAGATACCTAAGACACGGCTTTCAAATTCTTCTTGATTGCTTTTACCCGTGTTATTGTCAAACAAGTCTAAGTGAACCGATAATATCATATCTTCTACTTCACGTTTCTTGGCTTCAATCGCTGCGCGAATATCGTCATTAGTCTTTTTATCCGCCACTAAATCGGAAATACCTACACTAAAGCCATTGTAGACTAAGAATTGTTCCACAGTATTTTGCATACTATCTACGAAGTTGACGGTAGCTTGCGGACCATAGTCATTGTAGGTGACGTGAACGATACCTTTAGAAGGTTTAGCAAAGATAGATTTATCAAAGATACCTTTCTTAATATTTCCTTCTTCAATTTCGACAATGTTTTCTGGAACTTGATTATCTTTATAGGAGTCATTTTCCATTTTCAAGTTGATGGGAGGAAGGAGTTGCGATAAGACTTGTTGCCCTGTCCATTTTCCATCTTTTCTAGGTTTAGGCACAACACCTTCAAAGCGTTTGTTCCACATCATCAAGTTCATAAATTCACGACGATTAAATTCCACTTGAGGTCTTGTGATACGATAGGAACCTACAAGAGTATCTTGAACAATACCAATCACAGGTTTCCCATTACGAGGAGAAATGATCTGGTGAGGAACCGCAGCAATTTCCATAAGTTCTGTGGCTGCTTCGTAACTTTGCGGAATGTGGGCGTTCATTTCATCACCATCAAAGTCAGCATTATAAGGTGCTGTTACGGAAACATTGAGACGGAAAGTATTATAGGGGAGCACTTTCACACGGTGACCCATCATTGACATTCTGTGAAGCGTAGGTTGACGGTTAAACAAGATAATATCTCCATCCGCTAAGTGACGGTTGACAGTATCGCCTGTTTTCAAGACAATTTCTAAACGATTGACGTGTTTGAGGGAAATCATACGTCCATCGGGTTTGACTAACGTCTTGGCACCTGGATATTTATCCGCACCATTTTGGATCAGTTTATACATTTGTTCTTTGTTGTAAATGGTCACACGCTCAGGCACGGTAAGGTTCATTGCGATTTTTTCAGGAACACCGATTTCACCAATAGACAAATTGGGATCTGGTGTAATGACGGAACGGGCCGAAAACTCTACACGCTTACCTTGAATATTGTAACGAATACGCCCTTCTTTGGAACCCAAACGCTGTTGAATAGATTTGAGGGGACGACCAGAACGCTGAGCAGAAGGAGCCACACCAGGAATTTGGTTATCTACCAAGGTGGCGACGTGATATTGAAGAACATTGGTATATTCATCAATAATGTGTTTGGAAGCATTGTCATCGATTTTTTGTTGAAGTGTTTGGTTACTTTTGATAATATCAAAGAGCTTACAAGTTAAATCATCTTCAGAACGTTGATTGTTATCTTGAACAACAGAAGGACGCACTTGAGGAGGAGGAATAGGCATAACCGTACAGATCATCCAATCAGGGCGACACCAATAACGATTGAGACCCATAAAGTCAACATCTTCATCAGTAATACGACGGAAGAGACGAAGAACATATTCGACTTCTAAAGGTTGTGTGCGGTGGGTTCCTTGTCCTTTTTCCATCGCGGGTCCTTCAATGTTATCCCATTCTGCGACAATGCGTGCGATACCTTCTTTGGTGAAACGA
>JACCDO010823737.1_pt1 | contig 18614 bp, 17 predicted proteins | sample 7446101 | NCBI WGS metagenome assembly JACCDO01 (sample SAMN15323440, study PRJNA562643) | freshwater metagenome | isolation source: river surface water | place: USA:Blue River Watershed | collected 2017-08-16 | reverse complement strand
ATCGCACAACAACAAGCTGCTGGTGCTGCTTTAGCTGGTAAACGTGGTGAAAAAGATTCAAGTGAATTAAAAGGTGCATCAAAAGAAATGTATGATAGTATGACTGAAAAAGAACTTGAAGACTTCGCATCAACAAAACACAAAGGTTTAGAAAAACATGTTAAAGAATCTAAAAAAGGGTTTAGTATTGAGTCAGCTTTAGAAAAAATGGATTCAATCATTGATGAGGGAACTAATGATAAAGTAACTGAAATCTTAAATTCATTAACAGAATCTGAAAAAGAAGCTTTGTTAAGCACATTAAAAAAAAAAGTCTAACTGAAACTAAATTAGATGGAATGTCTACTGGTCTTTTCGAAGATGAGGAAGATGGATATAATCTAGAAGAAGAAGTTAAATACAAATTAAAGGTGGCTGCGCCTAGCACGCCACCTTTACCTATTTCTGAGCCAGAGGTTGGTGGTGCTGAGGATATTAATATTGATTTAAATGCACCAGAAGACAAAAAAGATGACAAACCATTTGATGACACACCATTTGATGCTGGTGTTGAGGCTAATGAGGATGAAGACCCAGAAAAATATATTCAGCAACTTGCTGGTAAATTAGGTACAACACTTAGAAAATATACTGAAGATAAAGGTGAACCAGATTTTGATTTGGAGAAGTTCGCAATAAATTCTGTTATTTCGGCAACTCACACTGCTGAAATGGATGACGAAGACCAAAAAGATATTATTAAAAAAATAAAATCAGCTGGTGATGATAAAAAAGATGTTAATGTGGATGTTAATGTTGACACTGGTGATGATAAGGGTGATGAAGAACCAAAATCAGATGATGTGGATGTTAATGTTGATGGGGAAGAGCAATTAGATGAAGTTGGTGACCCATCTTTTCAAACTGACTCAGCTAAATCATATTTTGCACCAGATGCTAGATTTGCAAAAGGTGCCGAAACAACTTTAACTTGGGAATCTGAGGATTTATTATCTGATTCAGCATTTGCCTTTGGTGATGATGTTGAGGGTGTCATGGAAGAAAACCATGAAGAAGGTGGTGAATTAAAACATAATATGTTTTTTAATGATGTATTCTCAATATTTCAATCAGCCACTGAATTATTAGAAATGGATGATAATACAGTAGATGCATTATTATCTGATGGTCATGGTTGGGCTTTAGACCATATTGCAACTGCTAATAGTCAATTAGAATCGGTTTATCACTTTTTAGAGGGTGTTGAAGCTGGTATAACTGAAGGTGGTGAATCAAACAATTATATGTTTTTTCAAAATTTAAAAAATCTAAGACACGCATCTTATGAAATTTTAAATATGGATGTTCATTCTGTTGATGAAATGCTTTCACATCATGAGTGGATGCTTAATTTGATTGCCAGAGCAAATGATGATGTTGAAGAAGTTTACCATTTCTTAATGGGTGCTTTGGATGGTTATGATGAAGAAGAATATGCTGAATGGTCAGAACCAATGGAATTAAGCGCTGGATGTCCAGTTTCTGATGAATTGGGTTATCATTTGGATAATGGTATTGCTTTGGGTGAGTCTGTATTTAGATATGGTTCTGAAAAGTTCATTAAACTTGTTAATGAGGTTAAAAGTTTATATACAAAAGGTTTAATTAAATTAAATGAAAATGATGAATTCATCGTTAAAGATTTAACAAATGAATATGTTAAAATTGGTGATGATAAATTTAAAATGGATTTTATATTTGAATCTGGAGAAGAAACTGAAACCATTAATGAAGCTGAGTATCAAGGTAAACAAGTTGAATTGAATAAACCTAAAAGAGGTGGCTCTAAAAAATTCTATGTTTATGTAAAAAACCCTAAAACAGGTAAAATTAAAAAAGTATCTTTTGGTGCTAAATCTGGTGGTGGTAAATTGGCTGTTAAATTAAGAGACCCTAAAGCTAGAAAAGCATTTGCTGATAGACATAATTGCGAACAGAAAAATGATAAAACAAAACCAGGATACTGGAGCTGCCGACTCGTAAGGTATTCAAAATTGCTAAATTTATCGGGGAGTGGGAAATGGTGGTGATTCCATCTAGTCTTTACTTTTTAGTATAACTGAGTATATTTATATAAAAACTAAAGTTATGGGATATATTTATATGTTAGAAGATACTAGGAATGGTAAAAAGTATATTGGTAAACACATTGGTAATGATAAAAATTATTGGAGTGGTGGTTTAATACCTAATAGGATTGCTAAAAAATACAGTAAAGATATTTTTGATAGAATTATTTTGGAGGAAAATATCCCCGATAATTTATTAAACGATAAGGAGATTTATTATATTAAAAAATATAATACTATTAATGAGGGTTATAATTTAACTAATGGTGGTGATGGTGGTGACACTATTAGTCATAATCCAAATAAAGAAAAAATTATTAAAAAAATATCTAATAGTCTTAAGGGTAGAGTTTTTAGTGATGACCATTTAATTAATCTTAAAGATAATCATATGTCAAAAGACCCTTTGAATAGACAAAAATTAAGCGAAGCTTTAAAGGGTAAACTAAAAACTGAAGAACATAAATTAAAGTTAAGTCAATCATCATATGAATATAATAAAAAAATTAAAAAATGGGTTGGTGATGATAATCCATTAAATAATAAAGATATAAAAGAAAAAATAAGTGAACAAAATAAAGAAAGGGGTAAGTTAAGAAGAATTGAAAATATTAATAATTTTATTTACGCTATTAAGAACAATTTAATAAATCAAACTAATATAATTAAACATAAAAATAATTTATATTTTTGGAAAAAAAATATTAATAAGTTTGACTTAAACGCTTTATTGCCACAAAATATACTAGATGACTTTAAAAAATTATGTGAAAAAATTAAACAAGAAAATATTAAAAATAGAACAAATAATCATAAAGGATTTAAGCATTCTGAAAAAACAAAAGAAATTTTTAGAGAAAAATCAAAATTAAGAAACAAAAAAAGAGCTGAAATATATTTAAAATTTTGTAATGATTTATATGTGTTAATGACAGAAAAAAAACTATTTTTAATTGATTTATTTGATAATGTCGAATATGGTAAAATTAGAAAAAAAATAATAAGTTCACCATTTTTACAATTATTAGAAAACGAAGTTAAAGATACTTTATTAAAAATAAAAACAAAAGAAAGAATAGTAAAAATATCTGGTGACCATAATAAATTTTATGGTAATAAAAAGAAAAAAATAAGTATAGATAGTATTATTTATGATAGTGTCAATGAAGCATCAAAAAAATTATCTATTGATAGGGGTGTTATTAGATATAGATTAAAATCTAAATCATTTTTAACTTATATTTATATATAAATATATAATAAAAAAATTAGATTACCACGCTATGCTAAATTATTAGGTTTATCTGGTGGAGGTAGATGGTGGTAATAATGTGAATTATGGGTAGAATTAGTAAACTTAAAAAAGATTTAATAAAAAGAAAAAATAGAAGTATTTTGGGTAAACCAGAAATGGATTGCCCAAAACCTACTCAAGATTTGGAATTAAATACTAAAAATAGAGATACAGCAATAAAGGAAGCGTATATCCAATATGGTCCATTAAATGTTGATGAACCAGGTGATTTTTGGAAAAAAATAGCTGACCATTGGGATACTACAATTGATGCAGCTAAAAAGTCAAATTGTGGTAATTGTGTTGCGTTTGATATTTCACCTAGAATGGATGATTGTATGCCTGGTCCAGTGTCTGATGAAGATGGTAGGTTGGGGTATTGTTGGATGCACCATTTTAAATGTCATTCTGCTAGAACGTGTAGAACTTGGGCTAAGGGTGGACCAATAGTTGAAGATTCAATATCGTATAAATGGCAAGAAAAAAATGAAAAGTAATATGAAACCTTATAGCGAAGAAGAAAATGGTAATATAGTTAGAAGAACATTCTCTAGCGATGTTTCTGAATCTGAACTTACGTGGCATAGAGACCGTGAGGATAGGGTTATATTACCTATTAATGAGAATGATTGGTATCTACAAATGGATAATGAATTACCAAAGAAGTTAGATATTAATGAAGAATATTTTATACCAAAAAACACATACCATAGAGTTATTAAAGGTTCAACTGATTTAATGGTTGAGGTGATTAAAACTGTATTCGAAGAAGATGAATATGAACTTTATGAGGTATTAGAAGAGGGTAAAAAGAAAAAAAAGAAAAAAGATGCTTGTTACTATAAAGTAAGAAGTAGATATGATGTATGGCCATCAGCTTATGCTTGTGTTCCAGAAAGCACATCTAAAGCTTTAACTAGAGATGGTTGGAGAGATGTTAATCAACTTAATATTGGTGATGAAATAATGACATATAATATCGAAAAGGATGAGTTAGAATTTAAACCAATATTAAACCTACATAGGTATAAAGATGTTAAAACAAATGTTGTTAGAGGTGGAAATACTGGTTTTGTATTTGAGGCGACAGATAATCATAAATGGGTTGTTAAATTACCAGATATCAAAGGTAAAAGGTTACAAAAATATGACAGAATAAATGATAAAACACTAATTGAGACTAGTGATTTATTGGCTAATAAAAATAACAAAAGTTTGGTTGTTTCGGCACCATATAATGGTGGTAATAATGTTAATTTGGATAAAATATTTAAATATGGAACTAATTGGGTTAAATATATTTTAGATATAACTAGCGAACAAAGACAAACTTGGTTATTTAGTGCTATAGTTTATGATGGTAACCAACAAAAAGTAGAAAGATTAACTGAAAACATAAATAATGTAGATGAGTTGAATTGGTTATATACTAGTCCACATGGGAAACAATCTTTTGGTTTTAAACAAAAAGATATTGAACATAGAGACGCATTTTTGTTGTCAGCTTTTTTAAACTCTGGTTTAGTAACTTGGAAAAAAGCTAAAAATAATGACATTTATTCATGTCATTATAGTAGTAATAAAAATTTAAAAAACACATCTAACTTTAAATTGGTTAAAGAAAATATTGCAGATGTTTGGTGTCCAGAAACAGAAAATGGGACTTGGGTTATGATGCAAGAAACGGATGGTAATGGTATTATTACAATAACAGGTAATTCTGGTGCTTTAGTTAAATGTAGACAAGTTGGTGCAAAAAACTGGGGTAATAAAACTGATGAGAACGTAGATGAACATTTAGAATTATATGAGGCTAAAAAGACTGATTTCTCAAAAGAAAAAGAAAAAGGTCTTCATGGTTGGTTCGAAAGACAGGGTGGTAAAGGTAAATCACAGGGTTGGGTAGATTGTAATACATGTAGAAAAGACCCAGAAACTGGTAGAAAAAAATGTAAATCTTGTGGTAGAGAAGAGGGTGAGAAAAGAGCTAAATATCCAGCTTGTAGACCAACACCTTCAGCTTGTGGTACAAAAGGTAAAGGTAAGAAATGGGGTAAAAAATCTAACGAATCTTTGCAAGATTCAGAAAAAAATATTATATTTGCTGAAAACATAAAGGATATGATATTACAAAGATTACATGAAATGGATACATCTAATCTAGATTTAACAACATTAGGTCCAGAAACATTACCAAATAACCCTGTAAAGGAGCCTGTGGTATTACCAGAAACAAAACCAGGAAAACCATCACCAAGAAGAGAAAGAATATGGGAAGTTAAACCAGCTGCTAAACCAAAACCTAAAATGTGATATGAAGTTAATTTATATAAATAAAGTAGGTAAAGATTGGGAGGGTAATTACATGTATGAGTTTTTATTCTCGGATAAGATTGAAAATGTTGATGGTGAAGATTGGGATTCTGTTCCAGCATCTGGTAGACCAGAACCACCACATTCTGAATTTGTTAAATCGGTTGGTAAATTACAGACTGATTTAGTTTTTAATTTGGTTCAAGAGAGTGATACTTTTGCAGTTTGGGATGCTGTTGATGGTGTTGTTGCGTTAGCTTGGGAAAACATTGATGGTTACGATGAATATCCAGAGGTTAGATTACATTTTTCTTTCGGTATGGATGAGGGAGATGTTAATGATAAATTATATGAACGAGATTTAGTTTTGGAATATAACAAAGATAAAAAATATAAAAAAAATGAGAATAAAAAAGAGTCAAATTGAGGAGGCTATTTCAAATAACAATAAAACTGATTTACCATCAGCAGAATCAATTAACCAAGCCACAAAAGCTTTAGATTCGTTTAGAAATGAATTTGAAAAATTAAATGATACTATGGATAAAGATGGTTTACTATTCACTAAAAAAGTTAATGAAAATAGTGGTGATTATGCTGAATATTTAGCTTGGAAAGACGATGAAATTAGAAATGCTTTCCATGAGTGGTTAGTTGGTACACCAGAGGGTCAAGAATATGCTAAAAAATATTTGGAAAATCAACAAGACCAACCAGAAGATAACCCAACTGATGATTTACCATTTGAAAGTGTAAAAAACAATAGAAAAGTTTTAAAAACAATTAAACTTAAAAATTTAAAATAATATGATATACCCAGAAGGTTTAAATGAAAGGATGCACCCTAAGCTTGAGGAAGATTTAATTAACAATAGAACTTCTTTGGGTGAAAGCCCTTGTTTTCCTATTGGTGATGAAAGAAATTTTGCAACAACTGTTGTTGGTGAGCGTTTCAAAGATGTTGTTAATAGAGTTAAAAAAACTTATAATGTTAGAGATATTGATGAAACCCAACTAAGATTGGAAATGATTCCATTATTAAGAGGTGTTATAGGTTTAGAAAAAAAACACAAAAAGAAACTTGAAGAACTTGCAGTTAAAATGGTTAGGGAAGAATTTGATATTCCAGAAAGTATTAAAATTGAGGCTGAATTAACAACTAATATTGATAATTCTGGAACTATTGATAAACCTAAATCTGATTTAGTTGTTGAATTTGATGACCACGATGAAATGGTTTATGCTAATGATTCAATATATAAAAGAAGATTTGCTAACGCTATGAATCAAGGTGCTGCTAAAAATGTAAACCATATGTATCACATGGTTGATAATGAGCTTGGTGAAATGGACCCAACATTACTTAATGCTTATAAAAAAGTAATGGCATCTGCTGATTATATGTTTTATTTATATCCAGATTTATCTAAAACCGTAAATGGTGGTAAATGTGATATTGATTTTGGTTCAGATGATGATAAATCAAAAACAATACACGCTAAAGGTATGATATTTCCAGTATTGCTTCATGAATTGGTTAAAGCTTGTATGGAGATTCTTTCAATGCATGGGTTACCAACAAAGGAAAATATTGCTGAATATGTTATTAATAAATCTGATTATCTTCAAGCTGAACATTGGGATATGATAATTGGACCAGGTTTATGGAATAGATTTTGCCAAGCAATACCAGCTGATGATTTTAATTTGAAACATCATGTATATGCTGATATATCTAAATTAGAACCTACTGAATATGCTTCAACAATGAGGGAGATACTTGGTGGTACTAAAAAAGGTAAGATGATAGTTGAGGAAATGCTTGAAGAAATAAAGGATGATATAAAAAGAGATGAATACAATGAAGCGATGGGTGATAACCTATTTGAAATTGATGATTTATTATAAATGAAATAAGGGTGATTAAATATCACCCTTTTTTGTTTTTATGCGTTTTTGCATATTTATTAATAAAAAAACTTATGCTAACAGCAAGTGAAATATTAAATGAATATGCAAAATGTGTAATTGACCCAAAATATGCAATAGAAACGTATTTATCAACCTTTGATAAAACACAAGAAGGGTTTGTACCATTTAAATTATTTGTTAGACAAAAATATATTGTTGATTGCTATCAAACAAACCGTTTCAATATTGTTACCAAACCTAGACAGGCTGGTATATCAACAACAACACAAGCATATAGTGCAGTTAAATGTGCTTTTGCTGATTCAAATAACCCAGAAACGATAATAGTTATTGCCAATAAATTAAATCTAGCTAAGAAATTTGCTAGAGGTATTAAAGATTATTGTTCACAATTACCAAGATGGGTTTGGGGTCCAGAATATTATGGTAGTGAAGACAAAGAAAAGAAATCAATATTTGTAAAAGATTCACAAATAGAAATAGAATTACCAAATGGTAGTAAAATCATTGCAGTAGCAACATCTACAGATGCCCTTCGTGGATATACCCCAACATTACTAATATTTGATGAGGCAGCCTTCATCGTAAATGGTGCTGAATTATACTCAGCGGCTATTACATCACTTGGTACTGGGGGTGGTGCGATATTAATATCTACACCAAATGGTTATGACCCACTTTATTACAAAACATATGAACAAGCTGAAAAAGGTGAAAACGATTACAATGTTATTGAATTGAAGTGGTATCAAGACCCAAGATACAATAAAGACTTACAATGGTTAAAAGCTGATGAAATAATCAATGAGGTTGAATTTACTTTAGATTCATTTGAAGAAATGATTAAGAAGGGTTATAAACCAACATCAACTTGGTATCGTGATATGTGTAAAGGTATGAACAACGACAAGAAGCGTATTGCGCAAGAGCTTGATGTATCATTCCTTGGTTCTGGGGGTAATGTTATAGATGATGAATATATCAATATGCATGATACTCAAAATGTTGAAAAACCTAAATTTATTGATGACACTTATTATGATGGTAATAGTGGATTGGTTTGGATTTGGTCTGAACCTATTGTTGACCATCAATATATAATGGCGTGTGACGTATCTCGTGGTGATGGTGCGGATTTTTCTTGTTTTCAAATTGTTGATTTTACAACGATGGAACAAGTTGCTGAATTTCAAGGTAAAATACCACCAGATATTTTTGCTGAAATTATAAATGAATATGGTACAAAATATAACGCATACGTTGTTATAGATAATGTTGGTGTAGGTAATACCACATGTTCTAAATTGGTTGAGTTAAAATATCCAAATTTACATTATGATTCAGTTAAAACTGAAAATGGTAAAAAGGTTGTTGGTTTTAATATAAACGGTGTTAGATTACAATTAATTTCTAATTTGGAGATTGCTGTAAGAACTAATGTAATTAAGATTAAATCTAAACGTGTAATAAATGAAATGAAAACATTTATTTACAAAAATGGTAGACCAGACCACATGGAGGGATATAATGATGATTGTTTGATTTCATTGGGTATGGCTTTGTGGATATTGGAATCATCATTTAAAAAATTAAAGAAAATGGAAAAACAAACCAAAGCTATATTATCAGCTTGGAAATCTGGTTCTAATGATAAGAAAACAGATGAAGTATATAATACTGGGTTTGTACCAAAAAATCAAAGAAATAAAACTAACACTGGTAAACCAAATTTTTCACCAACGGTCGCTAAAAACATGCAAGACCCAAGAGGTGAATATTTATGGTTATTCAGTGGTCTGAAATAAATTAAAAATTATGGCAAGTATAAGAGAAAGAAGTTGTTTTATTAGAAATACAAATTATGGTTATAGACAAACCAGTTTGTATCTATGGTGTCCAGATACGGATATAACGGCTAAGGGTGGTATCGGTAAGAGTGGTAACATAGGACCATCATGTACAGCAACTAAAGGCTCTCAAGGATATGACAATTTAACTGGGTATGTTTATGAGTTAATAGTGGTTAACGGTATTAAACAAGACTTGGCTTATGTTGAATGTAATTATGTGCAATAAGTATTTAATTTACAGCTTATTTCATTATAATTAAATAAAAATAAATTAATATGGCAAAACGAACAATATTTCAAAGATTGAATGCAATATTTGGTCCAGAAGGTGTTAGACAACAACCACAACAACAGTCAAATAGGTATTCAATTAATAATGATGTTTTAATTAAAACTCAATCAAAGGATGAGTATGATTCTGTAAAATTACAGAACCAACAAAACAAATATTTAAGAAACCTTTGGAGAAAGGTTGATGGTGAATTGTTCCAACAATCAATTCATTATGAAACAACAAGAATTGGTTCTTATACTGATTTTGAGAGTATGGAATTTTATCCAGAAATTGCTGCGGCTTTAGATGTTATGATGGAAGAGGCTACAACAACAAATGAAAAAGGTAAAATATTAAATGTATATTCGGATAGTAATAGAATCAAAGGTGTTTTAGAGGATTTATTTTTTAATAGATTAGATATTCATGTATCATTACCTATGTGGACTAGAAACACATGTAAGTATGGTGATAATTTCTTATTATTAAATATTGATGATAGAAATGGTGTTTTGGGTGCAAGACAATTACCAAACTTTGAAATAGAAAGAAGAGAAGGTGATATCATTGAAGCTATGATAAGCGGTAGAAACCGAATCAATGTTGAAGATGTAAAAGAAACCTCTGGTAAGATAAAATTCTTTTGGAGAGGTAGAGATGTTGAGTTTAATTCTTGGCAAATTGCTCACTTTAGGTTATTGGGTGATGATAGAAGATTACCATATGGTACATCAGTACTTGAAAAGGCTAGAAGAATATGGAAACAGCTTCAATTATCTGAAGATGCTATGTTGGTTTATCGTGTAACTAGAGCACCAGAAAGAAGAGTGTATAAAATATTTGTAGGTAACATAGATGAAGAGGATGTTCCACAATATGTTGATGAAATCGCTAATAGATTTAAAAGAACCCCAATTGTTGACCCACAAACTGGTCAAGTTGATTTGAGGTATAATACATTGGCTAATGACCAAGATTACTTTATTCCAGTTAGGGATGAGAATGCACCAACACCAATTGATACACTTCAAGGTGCTGCTAATCTTGACCAGATTGCAGATATACAGTACTTACAGAGAAAATTATTTACCGCATTAAGAGTTCCAAAACAGTTTTTAAATTATGATGAAGCTCAAGGTGAAGGTAAAAACTTATCATTGCAAGATGTTAGATTTTCTAGAACTATAAACAGGATTCAACAAGCTATGTTAGCTGAGTTAAATAAGATTGCTATTATACACTTATACCTGTTAGGTTTTGAGGATGATTTGGATAATTTTACTTTAACACTTAATAACCCATCAACTCAAGCTGAAATGCTTAAAATTGAACAGTTGCAAATGAAAATGACACTATATAAAGATGCAGTTTCTGATGCTGGAAATGGGTTTGCACCAATGTCAATGACTAGAGCACATAGAGAAGTTTTGGGTTGGAGTGATGATGAAATTAAACAAGATTTACTTGAACAACGTATTGAAAAGGCAGCGGCAGCTGAATTAGAAAATACTAATAACGTTATTAAATATACTGGTATGTTTGATAAGGTTGACTCAATATATGGTGATATGGATGCGGCTCGTGCTGGTGGTGGAAGTTCTGAAGGTGGTTCTGAAGAAGCTGGTGGTCCAACTGGAGGTGGAGGCGGTAGCTTTGGAGGTGGCGGTCTTGAATTTGGTGGTGAAGAAGGTGGTGAAGAAACACCAGAAGCTGGAACTGAAGAAACACCAGAAGCTGGGGCTGAAGAGGCACCTGAAGCACCAGAGGTTGGGGCACCAGAAGGTTTGGCTGAATCAGTTAAAAGAGGTAAAAAATTATTAACTGATAATGGTAATAAAATCAAACCTAAAAACAAAAAAATACACACTGGTTTATTTGAAAACTTAGTTAATTCAATTAAAGATGAAGATGAAGAAATTGTTTTAAATGAACGTGTAAAAATATACGATAAAAACTTAAAAATAAATGAAGATATAAATACTATCATTGGTGATATTGATAGAATGTTAGATGAATGATGTTTTTATAACAATTCACCATATTTATTATAAAATAAATGAAAATTATGGATAATTTTGGTAAAATAAAATCAACATATAATTTAATATTAGCTGAAGCCATTTCAAATGGTGATGAAAATAAAAAAAACACGTTCAAAAAATACATAAAAACAATTAAAGAAAATGAAGATTTAAACGCACAATTTAATCTTTATTATAATATTGAAAATAAGATTGAGTTAGATAAATTCAAAGCTTTAGAATATGTAAATGAGTGTATTTCTTTACTTGATGGTGTTGATAAAATAAAATTAAAAGAGGCTAATAAAAAATTATTTAGAGAAGTGATTAATGAGTCTTTTGAGATTGATGTGATTAAAGAGACATTGTATAAAAATATAGATACTTTAATTTTTACAAAAAAATCATATAGCACCATTGACCAGTTAGTTGATGCTAAAACTGAAATAGTTGAATATATAGTAAACAACACTAAAAAAGAAATTGCTGAAGGTTACGGTTTACCTAATAGTACATTGGCAGAGATTGCAACTGAAAAGTTTAATGAAGAATATGGTGATTTAGATGAATCTGATATTAAAGCAATTAATGCTGTATTATCAACAAATGAATCTGAAAAAGAAGAATTTTATAAAAGTGCAATAAAAGAATGTTTATCATTGGTTAATGGTAAATTATCTGAATCTTCTGGTGATATTAAAGAAAAATTATTATCAACAAAAGAGAATTTATTAAATAGAAATTACAATGGGGGTACTTTTATTTCTGATATCTCTAAAGTGATAGAATTAAAAAAACATTTATCAGATAACTAAAATGGAAATGAACTCTTTGGTACAGATTTTTGGTAGTGCTGGTGTAACATTTTACGTCATGTGGCTTTGGCTTCAAAGTATCCAAAAAGAAAAAAGTGAAGTAATTAAAAAACTTGAAAGTGAGCAAGAAAATAGAATTAATGAATTAAAAGAGATTCTACCATTGCTTAATGAAGCGTCAAGGGGGTTACAAGATGCTATGAAAAGCCAAGAAGAAAAAAATGATGAAATGCTTGAAAAAATAATTGACCATATAGATAAGGCTGTTGATGAGCTAACCAAAAAATGTTCAGATAATAAATAATTAATATTAATGTAGGTTATGGATAATTTGTTACAATTAACAATTGCTAAATTAGAACTTAAACAATTAGAAGTGATTGATAAAATGTCTAGAAGACATAATGATTATGTTATTAGAATTATCATGTCAACCATAACTAATAAATTCGTTGCAGTAAATGGTGATTGGGAATTGGTTACTGATTTAAAAGAATCTAGCTGCGTTGGTAAATCTTGGGAAGATGTATCACCAAAAAATGACATCAATAAAATAAAATCAAACATAGAATTAATCAAAGGTGATAAAAATGATTTTAAATCATTTGAGTCTAGAATAATTAAAAAAGATGGGGGTATTTTAGATGTTGATTGGATTGGAAAATATTTTCCAGAAATAAATGGTTTAGTTTTAATAGGTAGAGTTTCTAGGTAGTTTTGGGTGTTGACTTTTTTGTTTATTTTAATTATAATTAATAAAAAAAAAATTATGATTAAAACAGGTAAACAAATGAAATTAGATTTATTCAAAAACTATAAAGTATCAACTGGTACCGTAGATAATAAAAACCCAAAATCAATGTATATTACAATATCAGCTTGGGGTGACCCTAAATTATCTGCTGATATTAATTATTCAGAAGTTATACGAAAAATGAACAAAGAAATAAAAACAAAATTATTTGCTAAGTTAAACCAAACATTATTCGATAATAATAGAACAATAGTTGATTTAGATATGCGTGATTCTGGTATTAATTACAATAAAAAAAGTTATATGTGTTGTGAAATAACACTATTTAAATTAAATTCATTTAAAATACAAGATAATATAATTAAAGAAGAAGTTAAAAAATTAGTTGGTGAAATAATAGATGGTGTTTTTGAACAATCTGATTATTTTAGTTTCCACAAGAATAAAAAATAATAAAAACAAATATGATAGTTTATAATCCCGAATTTTATTCGGGATTTTTTTATTCATTTTATCATATTTATTATAAAAAATATAATATGTCAGATATTAAAATATTAAAAGCTGGTGAAAGTGGGTTTGGATTTTTAATTGAATCGGATGCTGGTTATATAGCGCCAGATGATATGAGAAACAAACCATTCATCAATGAGATGAAAAAACTTGATTCTGGAATACACCCATCTGTAAATGAACCATTGGTTGTTTATGTAGTATTACAAAAATACGGAGTTAAAAATAGAAACGGTAGAATATATCCAGAAGATATACTTAAGAGAGAAGTTGATAGATATCAACAATTAATAAGGGAGCGAAGAGCTATAGGTGAACTAGACCATCCAGAATCTTCAATTATTGCTGGTGATAGAGTATCACATAATATTATTGAGACTTGGTGGGAGGGTAAAACATTAATGGGTAAAATGGAAATATTAATGACTCCAGGTTATATTAATTATGGTATCGTTTCAACAAAAGGTGATGAGGTTGCTAACCTTTTAAGGAATAATATTATGATTGGTGTATCATCTAGAGGTGTTGGTTCTTTAAGGCAAGTGGGTAATGACCATATAGTACAAGAAGATTTTGAAATCATATGTTGGGATGTTGTAACAGCACCTAGTACACCAGGTTCTTGGATGTTTAAAGAGAAGTCAGAATCTAAACCATTTGTCGAATCAGTTGAGAAGAAAAACAATTTGCTGAGTGACGGTTTAGATAAATTTCTATTAGATTAAAAAAAAAAATATTTAAAATTTAGTTTTTCGTTAAATTAAATATATTTATAAACAAGTGGGTAAAACTCACTTTTTAATAATTAATAAAAAAATAAAGATAAAAATGGCCGAAAAAAATAAATCAATTATTGAAAGTGCGTTGTTGGATGCTAAAAGAATCCAAGAAGCGCTTAACGCCAACACAAAAGAAATACTTCGTAGCGTAGCTATCGAAGAAATTGATGGATTAGTGAAAGAATCTTTGGAAGAAGGTTATGTTGAAGAAGATGCAGAAGAAGTTGAGGTGTCTGAACTAGAAGCTGGTGATGACGAGTCTGAAGAAATTGAGGCTGGTGATGATGAGGAATCTGGTGAGGAAGAATCTGAAGACTCCGAAGAAGGTGATGACCTAGAAGGTGATGACGATGTAAGTATGGGTGCTGTAGCACTTGGTGGAGATGATGAGATAAAAGTTGACGACTTGACTAAAGCATCAGATGATGATATCATATCAGTTTACAAAAAATTAACTGGTGATGATACTATCGAAGTTGTTGTTGACGATGAATCAGGTGATATTCATTTATCAGTTGATGAACCAGGAGAATTTATAATTAAAACTGGTGAGGAAGCTGAAGAAGAAGGTATGGATGAGGGTATGTACGAAGGTATGTATGAAGACATGTCTGAAGCTAAAGAAATGGAAGAGTCTGAAAACGTTGATGAGGTTATGTATGAAATTGCACTTGATGAAATGGAAAACATCGATGGTATTAAAGCACCGATTGGTGACAATACTGGAGACAACTTAGAAGGTGGTTTTGATGATGAACAAGCATATGCTCATGCTGAAGGCGAAATGGTAATGTCTGAAGGTGAAGAAATGGAAGAATCGGAAACAATGGAAGAAGTTGAGGATAAAATGGAAGAAGGTGAAGAACATTTGGAAGAGTCTATTCCAGTTGGTTCTGCTCAAGCGCACAGATTACCAGGTAAGGCAGATATTGGTCAACCTAAAGGTGCTGGTGCTGACAACCTAAAAGAAAGCGTTGAGCAATATAATACATTGTTAACTGAAGCTAAAGAATTAAGAGGTAAAAACGAAGAATACAAACAAGCTCTTAAACAATTTAGAACAATGTTAGCAGAAACAGTTGTATTTAACTCTAACTTAACTTATGTAACTAAGTTATTCATGGAGCATTCTACAACTAAAGAGGAAAAACAAGCTATCTTAAAAAGATTTGATAACGAAGTTTCTACTCTTAAAGAATCAAAAAGATTATACAAAACAATTGCTAGTGAATTGACTTCTAGAAAGCCAATGAACGAATCAATTGAAAGAAAATTAAATAATGAAGTTTCAAGCAGTGTGTCAAAACAATTAAATGAGTCCACTGCATATATCGACAAAGAAACTCAAAGAATCAAAGATTTGATGAGTAGAGTCGAGAAAAGATAATAATAAAAAAAATTAAAAAATAAAAATCATGTCACAATTTTTAAATTCAGGACAAGTTGGTAACATCGGATTAAACCACATGAAAGAAATCCGTAAACAAACCCAAGCTAAATGGGAATCTTTAGGATTCTTAGACGGTCTTAAAGGACACATTAAAGAAAACGTAGCACAGTTATATGAAAACCAAGCAACTTCAATCTTAACTGAAGCAACTGACGCTACTTCATCAGGTTCTTTCGAAACTGTAGTTTTCCCTATCGTAAGAAGAGTATTCTCTAAATTATTAGCTAACGATGTAGTTTCTGTACAAGCTATGAACATGCCAATCGGTAAATTGTTCTTCTTCGTACCTCAAACTTCTTCAAGAGTTGATGCTAACGGAAATGCTGGTAACGATTACGCTACAGTACCTTACGGAACTACTTTCTCTGCTCACACTGGTATGGGTGACCAATTACCAAGCTGTGTTCAACCAGTTGATGGATGTACTGTAACTCCATTCCAAGCTAAAAACTTATATGATATCTTCTACAACGATGGTATGTTTGATAACTCTAAAGGTACTTTAACTATCGCTGTTGGAACAGGTGTATTAAAAACTTTAGGTACAGATGGTAACTTTACAACTGCTGCTAACTTTGCTGCTGCTCCTTTAGCAACTGACGGTACTTTAAGAAACTTAATCGTTGCAGTTTCTGGTTTCTCTGCAAATAACGCTGGTAGATTAACAGGTCCAGATGGAAATGAAATGGATACTGAAGCTTTCTTAGCGTCTTTAATCGTTGTTAACGGTGCTGGTGAAGATTTAGTAGACCAAGATGGTGCTACAGTTATTGCTAATGGTGCTTCAATTCCATTCAGATTAGTAACTCAAAAATATGGTAAAGGTATCGTAGATTATAGCGACATTTGTGATGCTGTAGGTGTTCTTTACCTTGAATTAGACTTAACTCACCCAGCTGTAACTACATCTACATACGATGGTTACACAGGTATCGTTTCTGGTTCTTCTAGCGCATTATCTGCATTAGTTGCTGGTGACTTAGATATCGCATGGGCTCGTTATGATTCATTAGAATTAGAAACTGAGATGGGTGAAGTATCATTCAAATTAGATGAAGTAGTTGTTTCTGTAGAAGAAAGAAAATTAAGAGCTACATGGTCTCCAGAATTAGCACAAGATGTTAGTGCATTCCACAACATCGATGCTGAGGCTGAATTAACTGCAATGTTGTCTGAGCAAGTTGCTGCTGAAATCGACCGTGAAATCTTAAGAGACTTAAGAAAAGCTGCTGCATGGCAATTAAGATGGGATTACAACGGATGGAGAAAAGCTTCTTCTGCTGCATCACCATATACTCAAAAAGACTGGAATCAAACTTTAATTACTAGAGTTAACCAAATCTCTGCTCAAATCCACAAATCTACTTTAAGAGGTGGTGCTAACTTTATCGTAGTATCTTCTGAAATCTCTGCAATCATGGATGATTTAGAATACTTCCACGTAAGTGATGCTAACCCAGAGCAAGACCAATATAACATGGGTATCGAAAGAATCGGTTCATTAAGCGGACGTTACCAAGTGTATCGTGACCCATATGCACCATTCTATTCAATGATTATCGGTCACAAAGGTAAATCATTGTTAGACACAGGTTACATCTACGCACCATACGTGCCAATGCAACTTACTCCTACAATGTATAACCCGTTCAACTTCGCACCTGTAAAAGGTATCATGACGAGATATGCGAAAAAAATTGTGAACAATCGCTTCTACGGACATGTTAGAGTTGATGGTGTACCTACATTTAACATCAATGAATTAAGATAATATCTTATAAATCAATAACTTAAGGGGCTAATCAGATGATTAGCCCTTTTTGTTGTTATAAACTTTTTTATGTAAATAATAGATTTTATGGTTATTTAATATTGACTATTTAAAATATTATTCGTATATTTGTATAAAATAAATAATATGAGTAAAAAGATAATATTTAACGAAGAAGACACAAAAGAAATAATCAGAATGTATGTTGAAGAAAAAATGGGTACACCATCAATTGGTGAAGCGTTTAATGTGCATAAAGCGGTTATTAATAGAACTCTAAAGGAGAATGGTGTTATATTGGACCAACCTGGTAGAAGAAACATTGGTGGTAAATCAGCAGCTGATAAACGATACGCTGCTAAAAATAAAGAAAAAATTGCTGAATATCATAAAGAGTGGTCTGATAAGAATAGAGATAAACTTAGAGAATATCATAGTGAATGGAGAGATAAGAATAGAGAAGAATTAAGAATAAGACAATCCGAATATGAAAAAAATAGAGTTAATTCAATACCTAAATATAAATTAGCTAAAAGAACTCGTACAGCGGTTTATACATGTTTAAAAGAGCGTAATGTTGCTAAATATCGTTCTACATTTGAATTATTAGGTTACAATTATGAAGATGTGAAAAAACATTTAGAGACGTTATTCACTGAAGGAATGTCTTGGGATAATTATGGTGAATGGCATATTGATCATAAAAAACCAATAAGTAAATTTAATAAAAATACAAAATT
>JACCDO010304398.1_pt1 | contig 18614 bp, 12 predicted proteins | sample 7446101 | NCBI WGS metagenome assembly JACCDO01 (sample SAMN15323440, study PRJNA562643) | freshwater metagenome | isolation source: river surface water | place: USA:Blue River Watershed | collected 2017-08-16 | reverse complement strand
TCTAAATTGTCATCGAGTAGCTTCTCCCTTATAAAGTTTGAGCCTTCGGTATCGGCACGCATGTCTCCTTCAAAATCAATATTTCCCACCCGTACCATTGACCTTAGGTAAGCTGCAGTTGGATACCCAGTAGCATGCTGGATCAATTTGGGATAAACTTGTTCGTATGCATCCAATAAGGGATTCATCCAAGATACCCCTGGCCATCGCAGAGAGGCCTTTGCCCCATACATATTGCGCGTCATTTCCATCTCAGAAGTGAAAAGGGTGCCTTTTTCATCTCCTTTGTAATGCCACATGCTAGAGGAATAGATTAAGCCTTCAATTTGAAATTCATTCGCATAAAGCAGCATGCGGATAAAGGAATCTACATCATCGATTTCTCCATCAGTGGTCACAATTGTTCTAGGACCAGTCCCTGGTTTTACAACTTGGCCTATGACAGTTTCCAAATTGCCAAGGAAAAGAAATAGGCAAAAAAATTGTCTGAAAAGAAATGATTTTAACCAAGCATCCATAGCATTACAATTGAAAGAGTTAAACTAGAAAATAAAAAGGATAATTTACACTTGCCTTAAAATTTCTAATTCTTGCTTTTGAACCAAAAGCCTTGATTTTTTCCTTTTTAAACAAAGCACTAAAAAACAAGCCCATTGTAATCTTAGGATTTACCTGCGTTCTTTGTAAAAGCAAGATTATCCCTACCCACCATGTCCCAAGCCACGCTTATCCAGCAAGTCAGCCTCGTCAACGAAGGCAAAATTCAAGTGACCGACGTCCTGATTGAAGGGGAACGCATCCAAAAAATCGGTTCCATCCCTCCCCTAGATCAGTACCGCCTCGTGGATGGTCGTGGCAAGTACTTATTTCCAGGAGTGATCGACGGACAGGTACACTTTCGGGATCCAGGGCTGACGCACAAGGCAGACCTGACCAGCGAAAGCAAGGCGGCCATCGCCGGTGGGGTTACCTCCTTTATCGAAATGCCCAACACCCGTCCCAATACGCTCACACTCGAACTTTGGGCCGACAAATACCAACTGGCCTCCACCAAATCACTCGCCAACTATGGCTTCTTGCTAGGCATCACTGCCGACAACTTGGATGAGGTCATTCAATGGGATACCTCCAAGCACCTGGCCATCACGGACGACGGGCTCTATTTTACGGGAAAAGGAAATATCCTAGCCGATCAACCTGCCATGTTGGAGAAACTCTTTGAAGCGCACAAAGGACTCATCGCCATCCACTCCGAAAAGGAAGAGATCATCGAGAAAAATGAGGAACTCTACCGCGAAAAATACGGGGAGAATGTGCCCATCGCCTATCACCCGCTGATCCGCAGCGAACAAGCCTGCTACGAGGCTACGGAACGGGCCATTGGCCTTGCCGAAAAGCATGGAGCCCGCTTGCATATCCTACACCTCAGCACCGCCAAGGAAACGTCTCTTTTCCGAAACGACATTCCTCTGAAGGATAAAAATATCACCACCGAAGTGTCGGTTCACCACCTCTGGTTTACGGACCAAGACTACGAGCGACTAGGTGTCTTGATCAAGTGGAACCCAGCCATCAAAACCCAAAAAGATAAGGATGGCCTACTTGCCGCTCTCCTCGATGACCGCATCGACCTCATTACCACCGACCATGCGCCGCATACTTTGGAGGAAAAGCAAAAGCCTTACTTCCAATCCATGTCTGGCGCCCCCCTGGTGCAGCATTCCCTGAATTGCCTCTTGGAGTTTTACCACCAAGGCAAAATCAGCCTGGAAAAGATTGTGGAAAAAATGTGCCACAATCCCTCCATCCTCTACCGCATCAAAGAACGTGGATACATCCGAGAAGGCTATTTTGCGGACTTGACCCTCGTGGATCTGAATTCCGAGTGGACCGTGAGCAAGGAAAATATCTTGTACAAATGCGGTTGGTCTCCTCTGGAAGGCACCACCTTTCACAGCAAGGTGCTCAACACCTGGGTCAACGGACACCTGGCCTACGAACAAGGCACATTTCACGAGGAAGTCAAAGGCAAAGGGCTGGAAGTCCAACTCAACTAAACACCCATGAAGGGGTTTTTTGAGGGGAGAACCCTCGTCATCGCCAGCATGCACCGCAAGGAAGAAGTCCTGAAGCCGCTTCTGGAGCAGGGACTAGGTATTACCGTGCAGGTGGCAGAAGGACTGAATACCGACTTGCTAGGCACCTTTTCTGGTGAGGTGGCACGTCTAGCCGATCCTCTCACCACGGCGCGAAAAAAATGTGAATTGGCCCTAGATCTTAGCGGCTGCGACCTGGCCCTTGCCAGTGAAGGCTCTTTTGGCCCGCACCCCGCGGCCTTTTTTCTTCCGGCCAACGAGGAGTGGCTCCTCTTAGTGGACCGAAAAAACAACCTGGAAATTCACGCTCGCCACCTCAGCCTAGAAACGAATTTTTCCGGACAAGAATTTCACAGTATCGAGGAACTGGAAACCTTTGCGAGTAAAGTGGGCTTCCCAACCCATGGATTGATCCTACGGAAAAGTAAGGAAGAATTGACCGGCATACTTAAAGGAATCACAGACCCCCAGCAACTGCATACCGCAGCAATTCAACTCCTAGAAAGTCAGGATTCTGGGTATGTTGAAACAGACATGCGAGCCATGTTTAACCCCAGCCGGATGCAGGTTATCCAAGAAACTGCCCAGCACCTTCTCCAAAAATTACTATCCTACTGCCCTTCCTGCCAACTGCCTGGTTTCTCGGTGACTTCGGCAGAACCCGGCCTTCCTTGTAGTCTGTGCGGCACTCCAAGCAGCACTGCATTGGCCCACCTGCTCCTTTGCCATCACTGCCAACACCAAGAAAAAGTAGCGTTTCCACACGGAAAAAAAATGGAAGACCCCCAGTATTGCCAGGTTTGCAATCCCTAATCCCTAACTAACCCTACCAGGTGATTTTTTGGGTTAAAAAAACTAAATTAGACAAATTGTATTGCTCATGACCTCAACCCGATACCTTCTTTCCCCTCTTATTTTTTGCTTCTGCATTTCTCTTAGTCAGGCTCAGCAGCTCGCGGACAAAAATCCAAACCTCAACTACCAAGTATACAGCCCCAAAGCCACGGACCTAAAGATCAATCGAGCCATCTATGCAGAAAAACTTCAAGGATTTTGGTTGGCCACTTGCATCGCCAACTGGACTGGACTCGTGACCGAAATGGATAAAATCGGGAATCTAGGTGAAATCAAAACGGGACCTTTTTACACCCGAGCCGACTGGGGCCAACCCGACCAAGGCAGTATCTGGGCGGCTGGAATTCCGAGCAACCTTTCACCGACAATCGATTTTGTGTTTGCAGACGAAGACACGCTTTGGGGCTCGGATGACGACACCGACATCGAATACATCTACCAGGAACTGCTCCTAAAAAATCAATCCTCATTCCTTACGGGTGAGCAAATTCGTGAAGGATGGATGAAACACATCAAGACCGAGGAAGAGAACTACCTCTGGGTATCCAACCAAAAGGCGCTCGATCTAATGAAGTCTGGTCTCGTGCCACCAGCAACAGGAGATCCGCAACACAATCCGGAATACGAGATGATTGATGCCCAACTCACCACGGAAATCTTTGGGCTCTACGCTCCTGGAAGACCTGATATGGCCGTAAAGATGGCCACCCTACCCATCCAAACGACTGCACGTGAGGAGAGCGAATGGATTTCAGCATTTTATGTGCGGCTATTCTCCCTTGCAAGCACCACAGATACTTCCTTACCCATCAAGCAACAACTTTTCCAAATGTCAGAGCAAGCGGCCTTGGAACTCCCAACTACCTCCTATCCAAGCGCCATGTATCGCTATGTGAAGGAGTTGTACGCATCAGGTATTCCTTGGGAACAAGCACGGGACTCCGTTTACCAGCGCTACCAAGTGAAGCAACTCGATGGCTACGATATCAGCAGTAGAAATATGTACTGCAACGGCTGCTTTGCAGCAGGTATCAACTTTGCCTCTAGCCTGGTGAGTCTTTTCTATGGAGAAGGGGACCTCAAGGAAACCATCAAAATCGGTGCACTTGCGGGCTGGGATTCTGACAACCCCACTGCTACCTGGGGAGGATTGATTGGGTTTATGCTTGGCAAAGAGGGAGTAGAAAAGGCCTTTGGACGTAAATTTTCAAATAAATTTCACATTCACCGCACACGCGTAGGCTTTCCCAACGAGGGGATAGACACCTTTGATGCCATGGCTCAAAAAGGTTTGTGGATCATCGATCGGGTGGTGCAGGAAGAACTCAAGGGCGGCACAGACCTACTCAGCAACAACTGGTATATCCCCAAAAAATAACCTTCCCCTAAAAACAGCACCTACTTACATTCCGTGCTTTTCACACATCCATTTGATGAGTTGGAAGCCCTGTTCAGCCATCTCCCAAGGGTCTGAAAACTCGCGCCAAACCCCGATTGCATTGGCAAAGTCTGGGTCATTCCGTGAGAAGCCCTCAATAGTCAGCCAACCCGAATAGCCCACCTTCTTCAGGGTGGCAAAGGTTTCGTCAAAATCCACATGCCCGGAGCCTGGGGTACCTCGATCATTTTCTGAGATATGTACGTGCCGCAATCGGGGCCCAATGTGTTCAATAGCAAGGCCCAGTTTTTTCTCCTCCATATTCGCATGATGGGTATCAAACATGCCCTGCACATTCGGGTAGTTGACAAGGGACAACAAGTGACTTAACTGCCCCATGGTATTGGCCAGGTAGCATTCGAATCGATTGAGTGCTTCTGGAGTCAGTAGGATCCCCAAGTTTTGCGCATAGGCTCCTGCTTCACGAAGGACCTCCGCCGACCATTCGTATTCCTCCTGCAGTGGGGCCCGAGCCACAAAGGTGGCAAAGGCGGAATGAAAGGGTCCGCACAGTACTTGAGCCCCCAAATCTGCCGCACGATCCAGAACCCAACAAAGTCTTTCCTTGGCTTTTTGCCGAACAAGCGGGTCTGAAGAAATGGGATTCTCTGCAGCTCCCATCACCGTCACTGCGGTCACTTCTAACCCAATTTTTTTGCAATAATCCCCTACCAAACGACAAGAAGCAGCATCCGTGTCCCCAATAAAAAATTCGACTCCATCGTAACCGATTGCTTTCAAACGATCCAAAACAGGGAAAAGCTTGGGTGAAATTTCTGCCGACCAGGCAAGTACGTTGAATCCTATTTTGTTCATGGGGAAAGGATTGGTGTAAAAGGAAAATTAGTAATTTATTGTACAAAGTACCAAGTACGAAGTACAATGTAGGGATTTGCTTTAGGTTGAAAATGTCGCTTCTAATTCGTCTTGATACTTGATACTAGCGACTTGATACTTGGTACTTTGTACATTGTACTTCGTACAATTATTTGAAATCCTCCACCCGCATTCCCTTTCGGAAGGTGCCAAAGCCAAAGGCAGTAGGCTGATAGGTTCCCACATAGTCCACATTCAAATCCGCTGTGACTACATCCCCCTTACCCAAAAGCCAAAAAGAAGCATTGATCACTAGTCTTCTCAGATCCGCACTTTGAAAATCCAAGGAAGCACCTAGGGTAGAGGCAAAAGCCATTCCTTGCTTTCCGCCTTCGATTTGATAGGGCTTGGTCCAGGCAACGGGCATGACTGACTTCTCCCACATTAGTGGGGCTTGGTCATTCATACCTGCTGTAGATTGCCCATACACGAGCACCTCCGCATCAGCGGGCAAATTTTTAATTCCATACACATCCGAAGGACCCCAGATGTCTTTGACGCCACGAAGAACCGGGTGATTTGCAGCTTGCTTCACTCCATCTATCAAGGCTCTCGTACCCTCCTTCCCATGCGCTCCATGGTGGTTGATCCAAGTTTCCCCAAAGATGCGCTTCCCAAATCCTTGCTCCCAGCCCGGTACCGTGCTCATCCAGTCCCACTTGGCAAATTTGGAACCCTTATTTTTTTGATAAGCAAAAGCATGGGTAGAAGTTCTTAAACCAATAATGGGCTTACCCGCCAGCAAATACCTTTCAAGGGAGTGGGCCTGCTCATCGGGTAGTTCTCGAAAGCGAATCAACAGAATCAATAAATCGGCCGTTTCCAATTGCTCCAATCCAGGAAGGTTGTTTTGATAGTTGGGCACGACATCCCCAGTGCTGGGATCAATCGGAAAAATAACAGTTGTCTTAAACCCGTATCTACTTGAAAGAATCTTGGCTAGCATCGGCATGGACTCTTCCGAACGGTACTCATCGTCTCCAGCTACCAATACAATGTGTTTGCCTTGACCGGGGCCTTGCCCCCCCTCAAACTGAAGGAAAGATTCTCCTCCTTGTCCAAAAAGGCACTGGGGGAGAATAAGAAAAAGCACCAAACTGAAAAACCGACTGAGTGAAGCATTCATGCGAGCAAATTTAGATGCTCTGAAAATAGGCATAATCACCGGCTTTCAAACCAAGTCTTAACTTGATTTTTTTCGAAATTTTTGAAAAATCAAAACGGGAATCAATACCACAAATCCTACGGCCAATCCAAAAAGAAACTCCTTTGGTAAATCAGGCCAAGAAGACAATAAATCGTGGAAAAAGGGAACGTTGTGGGCAAAAATTCCACCTGAAACCAATAACAAGGCCAGGGTACCGACAAAACCGATTCCACGAACAAAATAAGGCAAGGCATTGACCAACATCCAACCTATTTTGTCTGAGATGCTATCCTCACGATCATTGAGTGCGATTAGTTTAAAGCCAAACTCATCCATGCGGACCACCAAAGCGACAATCCCATAAACGCCTACTGTTGCGATCAAGGCGATCACCGACACCACTGCAATTTGATTGATTAGTGGCTTATCCACTACCGTACTCATGGCAATGATGACAATCTCTACAGAAAGGATAAAATCGGTGGTGATGGCGGATTTGATCTTCTTCTTTTCCAAGGCCAAGACTTCTTCCTCGGTTATTCCAAAATCTAATTCTTCCTCCTTTTTTTCGGCAGGATGAGGAAAAATATACTCATGAATTTTTTCCGCTCCTTCATAGGCGAGATACAAACCGCCCAATACTAAAATTACTATGATCACAAACGGTGCAAAGGCACTCAATAAAAAGGCTATTGGAAGAATAATTAATTTATTTAAAGCAGATCCCTTGGTTACCGCCCAAAGCACTGGTAATTCCCTGTCAGAAACAAAGCCAGAGGCCTTTTCAGCATTTACTGCTAAGTCATCTCCTAAAATCCCAGCAGTTTTTTTTGCAGCCACCTTACTCATAGCAGCCACATCGTGCATCAAGGTGGCAATATCATCCAATAAGGCAAATAATCCAGAAGCCATTTTTTTTGAAAAATTAAACATGAAGCCAATTGGCCTAATCTGACGCCAATTGGATAATTTTCAACACTTGGGTGAAAGACCCAGCCTTGAGTTTGGAAATTTAGCCATTTTTAGGATCAAATAGGAGCGGAAAAAATTTCCCGCCCATTTTTTCTCCTTTGGGGATCACAGGCACCCCGAAAAGTAGGGGTTCATCCGAGTCTGAAATGGTCCCATCCGCAAAAACATTCAGCACAAAAGCCTTTCTTGAGCGAGGGGAATAATTGGCATAACTTCCATGCACAAGCAGTGGATGGTGAAAAGCAGCATAGCCCGCCTTCAATGGAATTGCCACGGGTGCAAATTGGGCTTTTTGCTCTGCCGTTAGCATCCCCATCAACCCATCCATTTCACCAGCAAGGGAAGGCTTTTCCAGAAGGCCCCAGCGGTGGGATCCAGGTACGTATTGCAAACAGCCATTTTCCTCTGTAGCATCATCCAAACCACACCAGCAGGTCAAATGCTGCATTTCCACGGTACGAGTCCAGTAAGAATAATCCTGGTGCCAAGCCACTACTCCCCCATGGTGCGCAGGCTTGCAAAACAATTGATCATGCCAAAAGCGAACTCCCCGATCTCCCAGCAATTGGCTGGCAACCATCCGAAATGCGGGATTCCAAATGGCATCGTGAAAGGCCTCCGCTATCCGCCAGTGCCCCAAGGAATGGAACAAGACGGTATTGGGATCTGCAGATTCATTGCTATGAAACTCATGAAACAAGCCATGTAAGGGGTGCTTGGGATCCATCACCTCGTCCAAAGCCTGGGATAAGGTGGCAATCTGCCTTTCATCGAGGAGTTGAATCCCTGCCAAATACCCATTCTCATGAAAAAATTCGATCTGCTCAGTAGACAATCGGTAACGATCCCAGTCTTCAGCCGAATTTGGCTGGGGAAAAAGGTCTGTTAGTGGGAAATGAAAATCGGCAAGGTCTCTCATGGGTTCAAGGTCAATACCCAAGAAATTTACATTTTTTAGAGCTGGATTCTAGCCAAAGGCCAAAAAATAACAAAAACCCTAGTCCTCCAAGCGATCCAAGCGTTGCAAAAGCGGAGGATGGGAATAGTTGACAAATACGTACCAAGGATGCGGATGAATGGTGCTAAGTGTCTTCACAGAAAGCGTCTTCAAGGCCTCTGCTAGCGGCTTTCCTCCAAAAGTTTCCTTCGCGTAGTGATCAGCCTCAAATTCATGACGGCGACTGAGCCAATTCATTCCGATTCCCAAAATCATGGAAAGGGGTGTAAAAAGCATAGTAAACCCTAAGATATTCAAGTGCACAGACCAATTGGATCCTCCTAAGGCCAAGCTCATCGATTCTGAAAAAACCACCTGACCCAATAAAAACAAGAGCAAGCCTACTTGAAGCACTGAAATCAGCATCCCCCACTTCAGGTGATTTTTCTTGTAATGCCCAATTTCATGAGCCAATACCGCAACCAACTCCTCTGGGGGATGTTGCTCAAGAAGCGTATCGTAGAGCACTACTTTTTTTCGCTTTCCAAAGCCAGAAAAAAAAGCATTTGCCTTCGCGGATCTTTTGCTCCCATCCATTACAAAAATGTGCTTTACTGGGAAATTGACCTTTGCAGCATACTGCAGCAACTTGTCCCGCACCTCTCCTTCGGCCAAAGGGGTAAGCGTATTAAATAAAGGAAGAATCCAAGCGGTGTAGCCCACATTCACGAGCAGCATAAATCCCACCGCAACCAACCAAAACTGCCACCAAAAATGCGGTCCCATGGAGTGAATCAACCAGAGAAAAACGAGCAGTAAACCTCCGCCTACTAGCAAGGACAAAACGTACGCCTTCAACTTGTCCGAAAAAAAAGTACCTCTAGTCGTTTTGTTGAAACCAAACTTTTCCTCAATCACAAAGGTGCTGTAGTAGTCAAAAGGAAGACTCAGCACATCTGAAACCACGAAAATGACCCCAAAAAAGAAGAGTGAATTAACTAATGGAGAATAACCAAATGCTGCTATCCAAGTATCGATAGCCCCAAACCATCCTTGGCTAACGCAAAGAAGGGTCAATAGAAAGGTAAAACTGCTGGCGATTAGTTTGAAGTTGAAATTCTCGCGCTGGTAAGCTTTGGCCTCGACTAACTTCTCCTCACTCAGGTATTCAGCTAAAGTAGATGGCACCTTGGATATGGGCTGGGACACCTGAAGAAACTCCAAAATCTTGGATACTAAAAAACCAAAAATCAGTACCCCAACTAATAGGTAATTCAAACTTTCAGGTCCCATTTCCTCAGTTTAAAATTTAGGACAAGGAAGAATGGTGTCTCGACCAAGGGGCTTCCCCTGGTTACGACTAGGAATGGTCCAAGAGAGACTCAACTCATGGGCTCCCCCACTTTGAATTCCAAGTTGGGATACCGTATAATCAAAACTGTAGCCTACATTTAAGCCATTGAGTAAATTGACGCCCACCATCATCACGATCGCGTCTCGGTTGCTTTGCCCTTCTACAGGCCTAAAAGGTAGCCCTCGGTACCAAGCTCCAAATACGATCGGCTCCACATAAAAATATGCACCTACGTCTAATTGCTCAAAAGGTCCCTGCCGCTTGTAATTTACAGTAGGTGTCAAGTACCGCTGCTTGCTCAGGTGAGTAAAATCTCGTCGCATACTGCCTGATCCCAAAGAAATCCGGTAGCCTGCATGCAAGGAGAGTTTGCTTGGCAAAGGACTCAATCCATCTACAAAAGACTGGTTGGGCTCGTTCAAGTGGTGGGCAGAAAATCCAATCCAGGCATTTTCAGTAAAGAGTAAACCCCCAGCAGACAGCGAAAAAATGCTAACTGGATCGCCTAAACCTGGAATATCAGCCCCTGGCAACAAGGGCCCCGTAGGATTCGTCGGGTCAATTTGATTTGCAAAAACCAGGTTTTCATAAAACCCAATTTCTCTTCGGATGTAACTTGCCTGAAATCCAGGTCGGAAGTACAAGTTGTCCGCCAGCCGTAATTCGTAGGAATATAGGGCAGAGACCGAAGTGGAGCGCAACTTGGATGCTCCCTCAGTATCTTGCATGACATGTACCCCTATCCCTGAATTGTATTCTGGTAAGTAAGTATCGTAGTAGGCAGAGAAGGTGGTAAATTGTGCATCCAGTGAAGGCCACTGATTTCGGTAGTTGAATCCTACTCGACCCATCAACTCCGCTCCTGCCATCGCTGGATTGAGGTAGAGAGGTGCTGCATAGTACTGGCTATACTGGGGATCTTGGGCAAAGGCTGGAGAAATGGAAGCCAAGCCCAGAATCGTAAAAAAAACCCACGTCAGTAGAGACCGTAACACGAAATTGTTCGTTTATTTGAATATGCACTAGACCTCTAAACGAATCCAATAGTGGGTTGTTGTAGAAGTAACGCTAAAAATATGAAAAGCAAGTCGAATACCATACAATTCTCAAGACTATTTGCAGGACTACTCCTGCTCTTGGGAAGTGCTTGGTATGGAACGGCTATGGGACAAGGATACAATGAAAACGAATGGATCTTTGGAAATTGCCCAACTGGAGGACATACCTATCTTTCTTTTGGGAAAGGCCAAACCGCTGCCGTTCAGACGCTTCCTGCCTCTGTACTTAGCGGTGCATTCAATAATGCCATTGCCATAGATCCCATCACGGGCCAACCCTTGTTCTACACCAATGGGGAACTCGTCTACGATTACTCAGGAAGTCCTATTGAAGGTTCAGCCCCTGGATTGAATGGAAACTTTCAAGGCCGGCAAACGGTAGCCACCGGATTTTTGGATTACAATCCCGCGGGCAACAAACTTTTTTACATTTTTTACCTCTCTCTAGCAGGACAACTTCAGTATGCCTTGGTGGATATGAATGCGCTAGGCCAAGCCACAGGCAACCAGCCCCCTTTAGGAAAAATCACCAGTAAAAATCAAGTCATTGGTCCCGCTCAAGGATCGGTTTTGGTGGTTAAATCCCCAAGTTCCTCCTCCAACCTACTCAGCTTTGCAGGTGGAAATCTACAAGCCAGACGGCTGGAAACTACGGCGGGCTCCTTTACCCTAACGGGCACCCAAGGAATCTCGATTGAGCCCAAAGCCATGGTCTTTGATGAACCCTCTGGCCAGCTGCTGCTACTTCCAAAAAATCCAGGAGAGGATATTTTTCTGATTTCCTTTGACACGGCAACAGGAACCTTTGGCGGCCCACAAGCCTTAAGTAACTCGGGCAGTACTGCGACTATTTTCGGTGCTGCATTTTCCCCTGATGGAGCCTTTATCTATTTTTCTAGAGGCAATAAACTCCTCCGGATCCCAACAAACTCACCGAATGCAGTTCCTGAAGAAATCCCCTTAGACCCAAGTATTCAGCAAATATACGACCTGAAAGTAGGCCCAGACGGCTTCCTGTATTATTTGTATGAGGAACTAGCCGGCGGCCCCCAAATCATGGGTAGAATTACCAATCCCAATGCAAGCTCCTTGCCTACCCTTCAAGTAGAGGCAGATCCCTTTGCTGGTAGCGATTTTTGTGGCCGTATTTTTCCCATCTTCGCTCCCAACGTATCCATTGAACCGGTGGTTGATTTTACCTGGGATCCGGAAGCCCCTTGCGCGAATAACCCGGTCCAACTGACCAGTCAAATCACCCCGCAGAATTACCAGGCGCTCTCCTTCCTTTGGGAATTTTCCCCTCCATTGACCGATGAAGATGGCAATCCCTTGCCAGCAGACTTCAACCAGGAACATTTTTTGGTGCCTGCTGAAGCCGCACAAGGGAGTAGTTTGGAAGTAACGCTCACGGTGACCTTTCCGGATAGTACCACCAAGAAGGTGACCAAAAGCATTCCGCTCACGGAAAATGAACTTCAAGCCAACTTCAGCCCTTCAGATACCACCCTTTGTGAGTCCTGCATCGACCTAGATCCCCTTTTGCAAGCGCAGGCTGGAGGTGGTACTGGAGGAACGGGCGGAACAGGAGGCGGTTCCAACTACGAGTATTTTTGGTCCAACAAGCGCGAAGAAGGTTGGATAGGCAAAGAAGGCAATGAAGTATGTAAACCAGGACTGTATTGGGTGCTGGTTCGAGAGCCGGGTTCTACCTGCTATGCCTATGCCGAGATCCGAGTCAAGATGTGGGATGTACCCGACCAAAGCAATAACATCTGGTACTTTGGAAATGGGGCTGGCCTGGACTTCAACCCCGATCCAGACGACGACACTGCCCCTGTTCCACGACCCATAGCCGAAGCACATCCCCAAGCAATACCTGCGGGTACTTCTACCATCTCCGATCAGACGGGGCAGGTTTTGTTTTACACCGATGGCCAATCCGTCTGGGACCTCAACGGAAACTTGATGGAGAATGGCAGCGACATTGGAGGCAGCAACACGGCAAGCCAAGGGGTATTGGCCGTAGGCGTTCCTACTCAATCCACCCTTTTCTACCTGTTTACGACCCAAGCCTCCACAAGTGGCAGCAATGTCGTTAGTTTCTCCCTAGTAGACATTAAGGCTGAAAACCCTACAGGAGTGGGCAATGTGGTCACCAAAAACAACTTTCTATTCAGTCCCTCCACCGAACACAGTGCTGCTTTAAGTGCTGGAGATACCACCTGGGTGGTATTTCACGAATTGGGAAATAATACCTTCCGTGCCTATCCTGTTTCGAGCCAGGGCATCGGTCAACCCGTCCTAAGCTCGGTGGGTAGCACGCATGGATTTGCTTCAGGCGTAGGAGCCATGAAGTTTAGCCCTGATGGCAGCAAGTTGGCCATCACCATTTCCGAAGGAGGATGCAACCGAACCGAGATTTTTGAATTTGACCAGCAAACAGGCGAGCTCAGCGAATATGCCCTCCTCGACCTAGGATGCTCAGGGGATATTTACGGGCTGGAATTTTCCCAAGACTCGGACCGCATCCTAGTTTCCTACCGAAATGGGGGGCCAGGAATTGAAGAATACCTCATCAAGGAAGTGACTTCCAACTGTCCGAGTTGCTTTGCGACAGCAACTACCCCAGCCGCAAGAGCAACCTGCATAATTTCTACAAAAAAAGTACTCAGCGGTACTGCAGGAATGGATTTGGGAGCCCTGCAAATCGCCTCGGATGGACAAATCTATGTGGCTGTAGTAGGAGATGACCAAATTGGGCAAATTCAGGTTGGGACCGGTTGTACCGCAGCCAGCACCTTTAACCAGGATGCGGTAGAAGCCATGCCAGGAACGGCTACCTTGGGATTACCTTCCTTTGTCCAAAATTCAGGCAGCTCCATCCCCGAACCCGCCTTGGCTATCCCTCCCACACTTTGTTTGGACCCGGTATCGGGCGCTACCGCCACCTTGGGTGGGGGCGGCGAGCCCGACATTGATTCCTATTTCTGGACCATTACCCATGAGGATGGAACGGTCATTCGCTCCAATTTTGGAGGACCTGGGGATCAATTTCAGAACTTGGAACAAATCTTCACGAAAGCAGGCACCTACACCATTGAATTGCGGGTAGACCGCTGCGCGGAAATTGATTATTTCACCGCAGAAGGCACACTTGAAATCGTAGCGCCTCCTGTACTTACCCTAGCCACGGATGCTACCCTTTGTGAAGGTACCCCTATCACCCTCACCGCTATTGAAGGCTATAATCCAGCAACTGGTTTGTACGACTTCTTGTGGACCAATGCTGCCGGCACCATCCTAGGTAATTCTAGTTCGAATACCATTACCGTCACAGAAGAGAGCATCTACACGGTAGTAGTCCAATTCCGTGCTCCTGCAGACCCTTCCGAGGAAGAGGAGGCATTTGTGGCAAGTTGCAGCAGCACTGCCTCCATTTTTGTGGGGCCAGCCTTCGAATTTGACCTGACTCAGACGGACAACGAAGTTTGCTACGAAGAAACATCCGTCACCTTTGCTCCCAATACCCCAATCACCGGAGAATGGTTTTATGAGCGAGACAACAGTGGTACACAAGTTGCCTTAGGTTCCTTTTTTGAGTTAGAACTGGATATTTTGACACTTCCAGGTCCGGGCCAATACGAAATTACTTTCCTTGCTCAAGATCCCATCCTACCCGGCTGTAAGGTTTCCAAAACACTCAATTTAGTAGTGAACGAGCTTCCAGTACTCCTCGCACGAGCAACTACCCCCGCCACCAATTGCAACACCGCAGATGGTGCAATAGAAGTTACCCTTCAAGCAGCTGTCAGTAGCCTACGGCTCGTGGAACTGGGACTCAGCTTTTCAGCCTCCCCGGCAGGAACAATCCTTCCCATCCCAGGCCTCAAACCAGGGATCTATACCTTAGAAGCTGAAAATGCAGCAGGATGTACCTATTCCGCTTCTGTGACCGTAGAAAACAGCAACCCTCCCGCTGGCTATGCCTTTACTGTACTTGCAAGTGATGAGATTTGTTCGGCTACAGGAGTAGCCCAAGGCAGCATCCAAATTACCTTTACCGGCGGTAGTCCACGCGTAGGTACTTACAAAATTGTCCGCCAAGGAGATGGGCTGGAATTGACGGGACCACTCCCCAATCAGGCCACTTTTCTTATCCCTGTTTCTCGGGGAGACTACCTAGTAGAGGTGGTGGATCCAGGTGGCTGCTCCATTCCGGACAAGACGCTTTACAGCATCAAACAAAAATCCGAGGTGCAATTTTCCGTCCCTGCAGTAGTGACGGGATGTATCTCCTATGCCTTTACCCCTACAGGTCCCAAGCCTTTAACCTACACGATTACTGGACCCGGAGGAACAACCATTTCCCCAGCAGCAGACGGATCTTACCTGCTCACGAACAGCGGGAATTATACGGTGCTTGGGGCAGACCCAACAGGCCTGGATTGTCCCAAGGTGATTCCCATGACCGTCAATCTTAGCCCTGCACTTGATTTTGAGGTTTCCCCTCCCATCGTGGACTGCTTGACTGGGATCCGGTTTGAGGCCGTTCTTAAGAATGCGACCCCAGCCGATGTGATTTTCTTGTGGCGGGATGATTTGGGAATCATTGTAGGTAGAAGGCAAGAATTTGTCCCCAGCAGGTCTGGAAACTATACCTTGGAAGTGCAACCTGCAACGGGAGGTCTCTGCCCTACCAAAAAAATCCCGTTTACCGCCACAATTCTTCCCGGTAGGCTCACGGTAAGTTTGGAAGCCAGTCCTTTCTGTGTAGATAAATCAACTACAGCTATCGAAGTAAAAGCTACCTTGGCTACGGTCGATAGTTTTGAATGGTTTTTGGTAACTGGAGGAACCCGGACCAGACTCCCGGAGTATACCACAAATCAAATTGAAGTGGACCAAGAGGGAACCTATGAGGTGATTCTACGCAGCAGCTTTGGTTGTGAACTGGGCAGGGCAAATGTGGTGGTGGTAAAATCGAAATTAATACCACCCATTCTTCCTACGGAGCCACTGGTGATTTGTGCGGTAGAAGGGAAAAAGGCAACACTCGATCCAGGCCCATATGCAAGTTACTCCTGGACCTTGGATGGAGAGAAAGTTTCTCAAGACCCTACCTTCAGTCCTGAAAAGGGTGGTACCTACACCCTACGTGTCGGCGATGCATTGGGCTGTGAATGGGAAGGAACCTTTACCGTGGAAGAAGATTGTAGCCTCAAGGTGGTCTTCCCTAATGGGATGGTACTCAATGACCCAAACCGAAACTTTATTTTGTATGTCAACGAATACATCGACGAGGTGGATGTATTTATTTACAATCGTTGGGGGGAATTGATTTTCTACTGCGAACAGGATACCATGGAACCCAACAAGCCTTTCTGCCCTTGGGATGGATCCGTGAATGGAAAATTTGTTCCAACGGGAACATACGTGGCCCTTGTGCGGTTTACCTCCAGAGCCCAAGGTCTCACCCAAACTGAAACTAAAGCGATTACGATTATCCAGTAAGTCCATGCTACTTGTTATTTCTCCAGCCAAAACCCTCGACTACAGCAATCCCGAATACAGCAGCCACACCCAACCTGACTTCCCAGGAGAAGTAAAAGATTTGGTGGGCGTTTTACGCAAAAAATCGGCCTCAGAAATATCCAAATTGATGCATTTGAGCGATTCCCTCGCAAGCCTAAATGCCGAGCGCTACAAGACCTTTAGGGAAACTTTCAGTCCGGAAAATTCCAAGCAGGCGCTGTTAGCCTTCAAGGGAGAAGTGTATGCCAAGATGGAGGCAGATCAATTCAGTGCAGCAGACCTGGAGTTTGCTCAGCAGCACTTACGCATCCTTTCCGGATTGTATGGATTGTTGAAGCCACTGGATTTGATTCAGCCTTACCGATTGGAAATGGGCACCTCGCTCAAAACCAAGAAAGGGAACAACCTCTACCAATACTGGGGCACCAAGATCAGCAAGGCTTTGAATGAAGTGGGGCAAGGCAAAACTTTAATCAACCTAGCTTCCCAAGAATACTTCAAGGCGGTAGATCAAAAGACCTTGAAACTTCCCGTGATCAGCATTCATTTTAAGGAACACAAGGAAGGAAAATACCAGGTAGTCGGATTTTTTGCGAAGCAGGCAAGAGGTTTGATGGCTCGCTATGCCATCTTGAATCGGATTACAGATCCCGAGCAACTCAAAGTTTTCCGAGAGGAAGGTTACGAATTTTCTGCCCCCTTGAGTAGCGATCAAGATTGGGTTTTTGTACGCTAACGAGCCACTAAACCTGGAAGAGAACTGCCCTTAATAAAAAAATTAGGGGCGGTCATGCCTATTTTTTTGAATTCAGGGAGGCGAATTCTATTTTTTTACCTACTTTGAAACTGTCAAAAGTCACTTAAAGCAACCCAAAAACCTAAAGCACTACCTTATGACACAAACCATCAACAAAAATGCCCTATTCAACGCAAGTTGTCTGGCGCTGATCACCACTGCCTTTTCCTTCTCTATTCGCGCAGGAATTCTTCCTCAACTTGGCGAATCTTTTGGCTTAAACGCTGAACAACTGGGCTTTATTAATTCCATGTGGTTTTTAGGATTCCCAATTTCCATGATCCTTGGAGGCCTATTTTACCATATCGTAGGTCCAGCCAATATCATGCGTATCGCATTTTTGACCCACACTGTGGGGATTTTGATGACCATCTTTGCGGATGGCTACACCACGCTTTTGATTTCCACCCTCTTTATTGGATTTGGCAACGGCTGTACCGAGGCTGCTTGTAATCCCATGATTGCAGACATGTATTCAGGCACTACCTTGAACAAGATGCTGAACCGCTTCCACATGTGGTTCCCAGGAGGAATTGTATTGGGAAGTTTGGTATCCAAATTCATGACCGATGGAGGCCTTGCCTGGCAAACTCAGGTATGGGTGATGATGGTGCCTACCATTCTCTATGCCATCTTATTCTTCGGAAAAACTTTCCCTAAGCCATCAGTAGCTGGGGCAACCTCTGTAGGATCCAATATCAAAGCCATGTTTAGCCCGGTATTTATCTTCCTATTCATAGCCATGGCATTCACCGCAATTTCAGAGTTTGGACCACAGCAGTGGGCCAATATTGTATTGAGCTCAAGCGGAGCCTCGGGCATGTTGATTTTGGCCTTGACTACAGGGGTAATGGCCGTAGGCAGATTCTTTGCTGGCCCAGTGGTCAAAGCCTTGGGGCAAACCGGCGTATTGCTAGGCGGTGCTATTTTCACGGGCATTGGCATCTTCTTATTCAGCACCGTTAGCGGCAACATGTCTTATGTGGCTGCCTTGATTTTTGCGCTTGGTGTATGCTACTTCTGGCCAGTGATGGTGGGTGCTGTAGCCCAGCGTGTACCCCTTTCTGGGGCCCTAGGCATGTCCATCATCGGTGGAGTAGGCATGTTTTCCACAGCCATCTTCCAGCCCATTATTGGAAGTTGGATTGATTCTTCAAGAGCAAGCCAAAGTGCCGCAGGCTTGGTTGGGGATTCTTTGGAGTTGGCTGCAGGCCAGGCCACCCTCGAGAAAATGTTACTTTTCCCGGGGATTTTGATCGTCCTTTTTGTGATCTTCTTCTTCTGGCAGCGCGGCGTCAAGCCTGCGGAAACAGCAGGTCACTAAAACTAAAGAAAGCAGCCTTCGGGCTGCTTTTTTTTATTCTTGGCTTTTGAGAGAAAATGAATAGTTAAAAATTTAGGAGATCGCTTTACTGATCCATAGGTAAAAAAAAGCCCTAACTTCTTAGAAGCTAGGGCTAGTGACCTCGTCAAGATTCAAACTTGAAACCTCCTGAGCCGTAATCAGGTGCTCTATTCAGTTGAGCTACGAAGCCAGATTGGATTGCAAAAGT
>JACCDO011203376.1_pt1 | contig 18627 bp, 15 predicted proteins | sample 7446101 | NCBI WGS metagenome assembly JACCDO01 (sample SAMN15323440, study PRJNA562643) | freshwater metagenome | isolation source: river surface water | place: USA:Blue River Watershed | collected 2017-08-16 | reverse complement strand
CTTGCAAGTTCTGTGCGTGTGGTGATCGCCGTGTGTGAACAACAATTGCTTACGCCTGATCACGCGTATTGGTCATTCAATGCGCAAGCTTTTGTGCCTCATTGCATGCATGATGCTGGCAAAGAACTTCTGGCTCATACACCTGTGGTGTTTGTGCCAGGTTCAGATTTGCCCACAAACATTCCGCATCACCATGTCTTATTGAATCTGGGGCAAAGCTTGGTCAAGGGCTTTGAATCCTTTGAGCGCATCATTGAAATTGTTTCCTTAGACAACGAAGACAAAATTCAAGCCAGACAGCGTTGGAAACATTACGCTGACAGAGGATATTCATTGCTTCGACACGATTTGGGATCCGTCGCTTCATGACCAAACCCTTGCCGCCAACGTCGCAAATACCTCAATTGAATGAGGCAGTTCAGGTCAATGATTCGCTGCGCCCGGCAGTGCTTCCATGGAACCCTCAGCATTTGGTCAAAGATGCCTTGTTGGCCAGCTATCCCGTTCAAGATGTACTGGCGGAGGAAGTGATTGAGAAAGTGCAAAATCGGATTGCAGAAATGATGCCCGAACTGGTCCGCGAAGCGGTTGAGCAAGTGCTGATCGAGCACACACACAAATTACAAAAGTAAATTGCCGATACTTTGAAATGAATTTATTAATTCACTTATTTGCGAGGGAGACATTTCTTTAGTTTTCTTTTCCTTCGTTTTTTTTAGTAACATTCCAACGTCATATTTGAAATCAACCATCATCTCAAGGGGATTATTTTGAAAAATCAATTCACACTCATCGCGCTTGCGGCGTGTTTCTCTGGAACAGTCTTTGCACAAGACGTTGTCAAAATTGGACATGTCGCACCCTTGAGCGGACCGATTGCTCATTTAGGCAAAGACAACGAATATGGCGCTCGTTTAGCCATTGAGGAGCTCAATGCCAAAGGCATCACGATTGGCGGAAAAAAAGTCAAATTCGAATTGCTGGCCGAAGATGATGCAGCCGACCCCAAGCAGGGCACAGCCGCAGCCCAAAAATTGGTTGACCAAAAAGTCAATGGTGTGGTGGGTCACTTGAATTCAGGCACTTCCATCCCGGCATCAAAAATTTACAGTGATGCAGGTGTTCCCCAAATTTCTCCATCCTCAACCAATCCAAAACTCACTCGCCAAGGCTACAAAACCACCTTCCGTGTTGTTGCTGATGATGTGCACTTAGGCGGAACGCTTGGTCGTTATGCAGTTCAAAAATTGAGTGCGAAAAATATTGCAGTGATTGATGACAGAACCGCTTACGGTCAAGGTGTGGCGGATGAATTTGAAAAGGCTGCCAAAGCCGCAGGTGCCACTATTGTTGGACGCGAATTCACAACCGATAAAGCCACTGACTTCACAGCCATCTTGACCACAATCAAGGGCAAAAAACCCGATGTGATTTTCTTTGGTGGTATGGATGCAGTTGCAGGCCCAATGATCAAGCAAGCCAAAGCGCTGGGCTTGAACACCAAATTCATGGGTGGCGATGGTATTTGTACAGGTGAGTTGGTGAAATTGTCAGGCGACACCATTGCAGACAATCAGGTCTATTGCGCAGAGGCTGGCGGTGTCGAAGGTCCACAGGAAAAAGTACTTGCTGATTTCAATGCAAAATTCAAAAAGCGTTTCAACACCGATGTGCAAATTTATGCGCCCTATGTGTATGACGCAGTCAATGTGATGGTGGACGCCATGGTGAAAGCCAATTCTTCCGATCCAGCCAAATATTTGCCTGTGCTTGCAAAGACTTCTGGTTACAAGGGTGTGACTGGCGCCATTGGATTTGATGAAAAAGGCGATATCAAAAACGGCGCTTTGACATTACATTCATTCAAAGCCGGTAAGAAAATATCTATTGCTGTGGTCCGTTAATCGACGAGCAAACGTAACTTCCAACTTGTTTTTTGCCAGGACAAGACTTCCTGCTGAAGCAAATGTGTGGATTGAGGGAACCGCTGTGACCACAGCGGTTCTATTTTTAAATCGAAGCACCTAGGCAAATCTTTGGATTTTTTAAGCCTCACAGATGAGCTGTCCGGTTCTCTTCTGGCGTGACACAAAATAACTGCCAAACGCAAACTCAATAATTGATAGACCAAGTGTTCGTCTTCAAAATCTATATCGAGCTTTCTAAGCTTTCCTTTGTGACCGAGTACCAGCAAACTTAATCTTTGCAACTCATGCTTGGCAAAGCCCGGTGTATCGGTGTTTTCAATGATGTATGCACCATGCTTGTGGGAATCAGTGTGTGAAATCAAATTGCCAATCTCATGGAGTTGAGCGGCCCAATCTAATTTTTTCTTTAATCTGACCCAATCAGGTGAACCATTGGCATGGGTTTGCAACTCTCCGAGAAAATCACAAGCGAATTTGCTGACTCGTTGGGCTTGCGCAGCATCGGCTTGAAAAGTCTTGCGTAATGCAGTGATAGTCAGTGCGCGAATATCTTTATTTTCATCTTCACGATCAATCAAATCGTATAAAACGCCGTGACGTAAAGCGCCGGGTGTGACCAACAGTTCATCTATGCCAAATAAATCCAACAACGCACTTAAAACACTGAGTCCGCCTCCAATGACAGCCTTGCGGTCTTCTCTGATACCTTCTAAACGCAATTTATCCACATGCCCGATTCGAACCAATTCAGATTTCAGCCAAGCAATACCTTCCTTGGTGATTTTGTCTGCAGGCCAACCTGCTTGTGCCAATGCTTCTGAAACTGCACTTACGGTGCCGGAAGAGCCATAAGCCTCATCCCATGCGTCTTTACCAAAAATGGGGAGTGCTTCATCCAATATGGCTTTTGCAGCTATTTCTGCTTTTTGAAAGGATGCGGCAGACAAGTCTCCCGTGGAGAAGTACTTCATGCTCGAAGCCACACTGCCTATACGGTATGACTCTAGTTGCAGCGCTTCTTTATTTTTTCCAATGACAAATTCAGTGGATCTGCCACCGATATCAATAACCAGTCTTCGCTTGTTTGAAATAGGTAATAAATGAGCGACACCTTGATAAATCAAGCGTGCTTCTTCTCTGCCAGACACTACCTCGATGGGATAACCCAATATGCGATTGGCTTTGTCTAAAAATAACTTTGCGTTTCGTGCTTCTCGCAATGTTTGGGTGGCAACTGCTCTGACTTGTGAGGGTTCAAATCCTGAAAGTCTCTCGGCGAACCTGGCCAAGCATTCCCATCCTCTTTCCATTGAGGAGAGGCTTAAATTTCTGTCCTGATCGAGTCCACTGCCTTGGCGGACCGCTTCTTTCAAATATTCGTAACGATGAAACAATCCATTGTTGAACCGGCATATTTCTAGCCGGAAACTGTTTGATCCAAGGTCTATTGCTGCAAGCAGGGTGCCATTTTTCATTGTAAGAAGGGATCTTGTGAGATTATCGATATCAGGGAAAGATCGATTTTTTTGTAATTCATTCAGCTTAATTATTTCGAAAATATTTAAATATCTTACCTTTAAAACTTGATTTAACCAGACATGTCAGACACGAAACTGTCACATTGGTCAACTACATTGAAGTCTAAGAAACGTGTTTTCAAACAGTTATTTTCTTCAAGGAGTGCTCGTGAATTTTTCAAAGAACTTGGTCGCAGCTGTTGCATCAACAGTTATCACAGTAAGCGCGTTTGCTTCAGACATTACTGGTGCAGGTGCAACTTTTCCTTACCCTGTTTACAGCAAGTGGGCAGAAGCGTTTAAAACCAAATCAGGCGTGGGCGTGAACTACCAATCCATTGGTTCTTCCGGTGGTATCAAGCAGATCAAAGCCAAAACAGTTGATTTTGGTGCTACTGATGCCCCCTTGAAAGCGGATGAAGTTGAAAAAGAAGGCATGGTCCAGTTCCCGGCAGTCATTGGCGGCGTGGTTGCTGTTGCGAACCTGAACGGCGTCAACCCTGGTGACATCAAATTGACTGGCGATTTGCTTGCAAAGATTTTCATGGGTTCAATCACTACTTGGAATGACAAGCAGATCAAGGAGATGAACCCAGGCGTGAAATTGCCTGATGAGTACATCACGGTTATTCACCGCGCTGACGGTTCAGGTACAACTTACACGTTCACAGAATATCTTTCTAAAGTCAGTCCAGAATGGAAAGACAAAGTGGGTTTTGGTGCCGCTGTTAAATGGCCTGCTGCTACTTCTGTAGGCGGTAAAGGCAACGAAGGTGTTGCAGCCAACGTTAGCCGAGTCAAAAACTCTATTGGCTATGTTGAATATGCCTACGCCAAGAAGAACAAACTCTCACACATCAATTTGAAAAACAAAGACGGCAATATCGTTGCTCCAGATGATTTGACATTTGCAGCTGCAGCAGTCGGCACTGACTGGTCTAAGTTTCCAGCTATGGCTGCATCTTTGACAGATGCGGCAGGTGCAAAATCTTGGCCAATCACCACTGCGACTTTCATCCTGATGTACAAGCAACCGACCAATAAAGCAGCTGCAGCAGATGCACTCAAGTTTTTTGACTTTGGTTTCAAGGAAGGTAGTAAGTTGGCATTGGATTTGGATTACGTTCCTCTGCCAGACTCGACCACTGAATACATTCGCAAAAATGTGTGGTCTAAGATTGAAACAAAATAAATATTAATTTAATCTGTTTGGATTAAGTATTCAACCGAAGACCGTATGGTCTTCGGTTTCCTCTTTAAAAACTTGGTTTTTTTATTCAAAATGAACAATCTCGACAATACGCATTTAGCCAAAAACAGTAAATTGCAATTGATGCGTATGCAAGATTTTGTGTTCGAGCATATGACGCTCTTTTTCGCCGGTACGACGCTGCTTGCACTGCTCGGAATTATTGTCTCTTTGGCTGTCAGCGCGTGGCCCGCACTTGAAGCATTCGGGTTGCCTTTTTTCTATACCATTGAGTGGGACATCATCAATTCAGAGTTTGGTGGATTGATTGCCATTTTTGGAACACTTACAACCGCCTTGATTGCCATACTTATCGCGGTGCCACTTGCATTTGGTGTCGCAGTTTTCTTGACCGAAATTTGTCCGATGAATTTGCGTCGCCCGCTGGGTACAGCGGTTGAATTGCTCGCGGCAGTTCCCTCCATCATTTATGGCATGTTCGGTCTGTTTGTGTTTGCTCCCTTATTTGCTGAATACGGCCAGCCATTTTTGGCTTCTACGCTGGGTCAAATTCCCTTTTTGGCTATCTTTTTCAAAGGTGCTTTCAACGGTATCGGCATATTGGCGGCCGGTCTGATTTTGTCAATGATGATTCTTCCCTTCATCGCATCTGTCATGCGTGATGTATTTGAAATTGTGCCGCCGGTGCTCAAAGAATCAGCCTATGGACTTGGTTGCACCACCTGGGAAGTAGTCACGCAAATTGTTTTGCCATACACAAAAACCGGTGTAATCGGCGGCATCATGTTAGGACTAGGCAGAGCGCTTGGAGAAACCATGGCGGTAACTTTTGTGATTGGCAATGCTCACAAACTGTCTACCTCATTGTTTTCGCCAGGAAATTCCATTGCCTCAACGCTTGCCAATGAATTCGGTGAAGCAGAACCAGGCTTGCACTACTCTTCATTGTTTGCACTGGGTTTAGCCTTGTTCGTAATTACCTTGATTGTTCTTTCCTTAGCCAAGTGGATGCTTATTCGTGCTGAAGCTAAAAAAGGTTTGAAAACCTGAGATCTCCCTATGATTGATGCCTCTACATCTACCTACAATTCATCACCAAGTCAGGCGCCCATGACTACACAAGCCACATTCAACACTTCGATTTATGACAAGCGCAAACGTCAAAATCTTTTTGGTTTAACGCTTTCTATTTTCGCAATGACTATCGGGCTTGCCTTTTTATTGTGGATATTGGCTTTACTTTTTTACAAAGGTTTTTCTGTCCTTAGTTTAAATTTGTTCTTCGGTACAACACCAGGCCCTGACAGCGATGGCGGTGGTTTATCCAACGCGATTCTCGGTAGTCTGATGATTGTCTTATCTTGTACTTTGATCAGCACGCCGATTGGCGTGATGGCCGGTATTTATTTATCTGAGTTTGGAAAAAACAGCCCGTTTGCCAGCATCACCAGATTTTTGAATGACATCATGTTGTCAGCGCCGTCCATTGTCATTGGCTTGTTTGTTTATGCGCTTGTCGTTGTGAATTCAAAGCATTTTTCTGGATGGGCGGGAACTTTGGCGCTGAGCTTGATCGCCATACCCGTGCTTGTCCGAACAACTGAGAATATGCTGAACTTAGTGCCAGTCAGTCTGCGAGAAGCTGCATTTGCGCTAGGCGCGCCGAAGTGGAAGGTCTCAACTTTCATTGTGTTGAAAGCTGCTCAAAGCGGAGTCATGACTGGTATTTTGCTTTCCTTGGCTCGTGTCAGTGGCGAGACTGCTCCGTTGCTATTTACTGCACTGAATAATCCGTTCATGAGCTTTAACATGAATGCGCCGATGGCCAATTTACCCGTGGTAATTTTCCAATTCGCGATGAGCCCATATCAAAACTGGGTTGATTTGGCTTGGGCAGGTGCATTACTTATCACGCTGGCCGTACTTGGATTGAACATACTTGCGCGTGTTTATTTCCGCAACAAAGTTTCGCTGTGACCGTTTAAATTTTTGAGAGAAATCACAATGTCAATTACAGAATCTCCTGTCAAAGTAGAGAAAAAAAATATTCTTCAAGCGAGGAATTTGAATTTCTTTTACGGTAATTTTCACAGCCTGAAAGATATCAATTTAGATATCCAAGAAAACAGTGTGACTGCATTCATTGGTCCATCAGGCTGCGGTAAGTCAACTTTGCTGAGAACATTTAACCGTATGTATGACCTTTATCCTGGTCAGCGTGCAACCGGAGAAATTAATTTCAAAGGTGAAAATATTCTTGACAGTAGCCAAGATTTAAATTTGCTCAGAGCACGTATTGGAATGGTTTTTCAAAAGCCCACACCATTTCCAATGTCCATTTATGACAACATCGCTTTTGGTGTTCGTCTTTATGAGAACTTGTCAAGAAGCGATATGGACGATAGGGTGGAGTGGGCACTTCAAAAAGCAGCCATTTGGACAGAAGTCAAAGACAAACTCAACCAAAGCGGTTTGTCTTTGTCAGGCGGACAACAACAGCGTTTATGTATTGCGAGGGGTATTGCGGTTAAGCCTTCCATACTTTTGTTGGATGAGCCCACATCTGCACTTGATCCTATTTCCACCGGTAAAGTAGAAGAATTGGTTTCAACTCTCAAGAGTGAATACACCGTGGTGATTGTGACGCACAACATGCAGCAGGCAGCTCGTGTATCAGATTACACCGCTTATATGTATTTAGGTGATTTGGTTGAGTTTGGCGACACCGAACAGGTGTTCTTCAAACCCAAAAGAAAAGAAACAGAAGACTACATCACTGGTCGCTTCGGTTAATTAAATATTCAAAGGACAGTCATGCCTGATAAACATTTATCGTCACAGTTTGATAACGAACTCAATGGCGTTTCATCACGTCTTATGGAAATGGGCGGCTTAGTTGAATCACAAATTCAACAAGCTGTATATGCCTTGTCATTGTTCGTTGAAGAAGTTGCTGATCAAGTCATTAAAACTGAGAACCAAGTCAACACCATGGAAGTGGAAATTGACAGAGAGTTGTCAACCATCATCGCCCGCAGGCAACCAACTGCCAAAGACTTGCGCTTGCTGATGGCCATTTCAAAGGCTACTGCCAACCTGGAGCGTGCAGGTGACGAAGCGAACAAGATAGCTCGCATGGTCAAGTCGCTGATCAATAGCGGCAGTTTACGTTCTCTGCCTTCATCCGAATTGCGGTTGACCACAGAAATGGCCAGTGGCTTATTGAGAAAGTCTTTGGATGCTTTTGCCCGCTTGGACACATCAACAGCACTTTCCATTTTGAAAGAAGATGATTTGATTGACAAAGAATTTGATGGATTTGTTCGCAAGTTAATCACCTACATGATGGAAGACCCAAGAACAATCAGCGCAAGCTTGGATTTACTTTTTGTTGCGAAGGCACTTGAGCGTATCGGGGACCACGCTAAAAATATTGCTGAATTGATCATCTACATTGTCAAGGGTGAGGATATACGTCACACCTCCATGGAGCACATCGAGTCAACTTTGCAGTAACAAACTATGCGACATTTACCCAAGGTTTTGATTGTTGAAGATGAGCCATCGATTGCTGAATTAATTTGCATTAATCTCAGACACAATGGTTTGTCTCCGACATGGGTCGACAATGGTGAAAAGGCACAAGAATCTATCGATGATGTTCTTCCGGACGTCATTCTTTTAGACTGGATGTTGCCCGGACAAAGTGGTATTTACTGGGCCAGGAAATGGCGAAATGATGCCAGAACCAAAACCGTTCCCATACTTTTCCTGACCGCAAAAAGTGAAGAGATCGATAAGGTTTCCGGGCTAGATGCGGGTGCTGATGATTACATTACCAAGCCGTTTTCTACTCAAGAGTTAATGGCGCGTATCCGGTCAGTGCTGCGAAGAAGATCGCCCCAACAAGCTGAAGACGCAGTAACAATCGGTGAGTTACACCTAGACGGTGCAACTCATCGCGTGACGTTGTCAGGGACATCGTTAAAAATGGGGCCTACAGAATTTAAATTACTCAATTTTTTAATGCACCATACTGAATGAGTGCACAGTCGGTCTCAATTGCTCGATAAAGTTTGGGGAGATCATGTGTTTATTGAAGAGCGTACTGTGGATGTCCACGTCAAAAGATTGCGTGAAGCTTTAGGCAGTGCAGGGCACATGATTGAGACCGTCAGAGGTGTAGGCTACAGATTTAAAAACCAATCGATATCTTGACACTGTCATAATCAGTAGATGATTGGCAAATTAGCAGGATTTGTATTTTGGCTTGTTGTGGGTGCAGGTGTCGGCGTTTTTTTAGCCGACAAAACAGAGCTTTACTTACTCCATGCAGTCATAGGTATGTTTGTTGTGACAGCCATCTTGTATCTGCTAGAGGTTCGGCAGGTATTTAAATTTTCCTCGTGGCTACGTCAACCCAATTTAGATACTCACATTAAAGTCGGTTCAGGTCTGGATGATGCGGTTGACCGTATATTGCGACTAATCAAAAACAAAGACAAACTGCGTCTGGCCAGTGAGGAAAGTCTACGGCAGTTTTTAGCTGCTATACAAGCCTCACCGCACGGTGTCATTATTTTAGATAAAGACTTAAGAATTCAGTGGAGCAATCAAACTTCCACCCAACATTTAGGACTTGATGCGAATTTGGACTTGCAGCAATTGATTGGAAACATGTTGCGTAACCCAACATTTACCGATTACGTGAATTCCAAATCATATGACCACGAGATCATTATTGAAGGCCGATTGAATCAGGTTGATCGCCCGCACAAACTTGGTATCCAACTGTTTCCCTATGGTGACGGTCGCATGCTTTTATTGTCACGCGATGTCACATTGATTGAGCAAGCCGAAGCCATGCGCCGCGATTTTGTTGCCAACGTATCGCATGAAATTCGGACGCCATTGACTGTTCTTTCTGGCTTTATTGAGACACTGCAGTCCTTGGCTTTAAGCAAAGAAGAGCAAGACAATTATCTAGAGTTAATGTCTAAGCAATCATCCCGATTAAAGTCACTCGTTGAGGATTTGCTCACTTTGTCTCGACTCGACGCTCGACCATCGCCGAGTCAGAATCATTGGAATTCAGTGCGTAAGCTTTTTTCACAACTCGAGGAGGAAGCAAACGGGCTTTCATCCAAACTGCATCCCGCGATTGAACATAGACAAAAAATTATTTTCCATCTAGAGGATGAAAATATTGAAGACGAAATTTTAGGGTCAGCTACCGAATTATTAAGTGCGTTTTCAAATTTGATTAGCAATGCCATTCGATACACGCCCGCTCAAGGTGAAATCTTTGTTGCTTGGGTGAGATCAGAAACAAAGGGAACTTTCAGTGTGAAAGACACTGGTCCAGGCATTTCGCCGGAGCATTTTCCGCGTCTATCTGAACGTTTTTACAGAATCGACAGAAGCCGTTCAAGGGATACGGGTGGCACAGGTCTAGGATTAGCCATTGTCAAGCATGTGTTGCAAAGGCATGAAGGCTCAATGGAAATCGAAAGCAAATTGGGCGTGGGATCTAAATTTTCTCTGATTCTTCCCATCACAAGAATCCGCTCACAGCAGCAAATCAACGCTGATTGACTTTTTCGCTAGGCATATTGATCTTTATGATGTAAGTCAGACAGATGCAAACAAGACCTAGAGCAACAGAACTCATGATCCAAAAGCCCTGTGGAGATTCCATGGGGCTTAATCCAGCAATTCCCACATAAGTTAACAGATAACCACCAGTGAGACCAATGCCCCAGAGCATCACTGCATAAACGATAAAGGGCAGTAGCGCAATTTTGAAACTTCTTAATATGAAGAAACATAATGTTTGTACAGCATCGCCAAGATGGAAAAAACCCACGATAAGCAATAGCTTTGCGGAAAGCTGCATGACAGATTCATCTTTTGCATAAATACTGGCAATCGACTCAGAAAATATGATGAGAATCAAAGCAATAGCAACAGCTTCCATAGCAATCAGCTGAAATCCAAACTTGATGACCCGGCGCATATTTTCGATATGTCCAGCTCCTTTCCAATAACTCAATCGCGCACTGATCGCAATAGAAAAAGAAAGCGGAACCATATAGATAAGAGCGGTCATATTCGCCGCAACTTGGTGGCTGGCTGTAGCAAGTGTGCCTAAGCGGGCAATAAAAAGCGCCATCAATGTGAATGAAGTGACTTCAATTAAAATGCTCAAGCCATTAGGAATTCCTAACTTGGCCATTTGAATAATTTTTGGAACATCCGGCTTTTCAATTGAATGCCATATTTGAAAACCTGAATAAATTGGATGTGTTTTTAGAAGCCAAATTGCAATCAGACTCATTAGGACGCTCACGATAACGGTGGCCATGGCGCAACCCAATATACCCATTCCGGCTATTTCACTTGTTCCAAATGTCAAAAGAATTGACAGTGGAATCTTTATAAGCAGGGCGGCGATTTGTATCCAGGTGATGAGTCTGGGCTTACCAATACTTTGATTCAATGAGCTGTAAAGTCGGAAAAATAATGCGGCGGGTAACGCTAAAGCCAAAGCCCCGAGGTAGGCTTGTATATCCGGCTGAATAGATTCGGGAACTTGTGTAAGCTGCAATAAGAAAAAAGGCGAGAGAAGAATCAAAGCGCCTGCTAAGGATAAGCCACACCACACATAAAGTGCTTGTCGAAAATGGTAACCGATTGATTCAAATTTCTTCGCACCAAAGAGTTCTGCAAAGATAGGCAACAGTGCTTGGATGACACCAAGCAGCGAAACATACACAGAAATATAAACAGCTGAGCTCACAGATAAAACTGCTAAGGCTTGCGGCTCATATCTCCCGGCTATCACTGTGTCTGTGACACCAAAGGCAACGACAGCCAATTGACCGACAAGCACAGTTGAGGCATGTTTAAGAATGATTTTTTTTTCAGTCATGCTTTTGAGTGGTATTTAGTTCAAATAGCAAAACAACATCTCGTTTGTCGCCCGGTCGTTGCATGGATTGCTTCAAAATCCAATCATTCTTTGAATGTATTGTTGCATTTGCCTCTTGATTAGGTTTCTCCATGAGCCAATGGCAAGTGCCCGCTGGTCTGGAAATAGGCTCAAAATGAATATTGCTATGGTATGTAAAACCAGCAATTTGGTGTCTGTCAATATTTGAAAAATAAATACATTTATCGTTGCCAATGATTTGAGTTAACTGATTGGTCCATGCTTTGTAACTCATGGCATGGTCCAGAAAAGGCAACCAGAGGGACATCAACAATACCCAGCAGAGACTGGATCCACCGGCAGGAAGTATGAGACTCTTCCAAATAGCAGAAGGATGGCGACCGACGCGCCAGATAACCAACTTGATCCAAATTGCAGTTGCAATGACTGCAATGATCAGCGGCATCAGTTGAAATTGATGGGTATAGCCGGGCACCAACCGATAAACATTCAATGCAGGTTGTGCTGGTATACCGGTCTCGAGTGAAATCCATACACCCCAGATTGCCAACGCGCATAAAGAAAAAAACAACAAGGTAAACCAATCAACCAATGCCGCGGCTGACCTGCTGAATGTGGGTAGCGCAAATGCTGCTAAAGCAGAAATACTGGGCAGAACAAGTAACAAAGTTCGATCAGAATTTTTGGTCAGCAAGCTAGAAATTAATGTAACAATGAAAAAGAATATAGGCGTTGTTAGGTGTTGAGTCCATATTTGTGTTTGCCAATGACTGCGCCATTTCCATAATGTCCAAGCGGCCAATGGCCACGCAGGCCAGAGAAACCATATCAAGAGCTCAAACTGTTCTTTGAGTTTCAGATTGAACTCGCCGGTATCAACAAGCCGCCACTGCCAGAGTTCCAATTTGAAATTTAAATTGATGATTACTAAAAATGCGACTCCGAATATGGCTTTTTGAGCGATCGTCGATTGAGGGTGTTGATGCCAAAGTAATGCCACACCAATCAATAATACGCAGGCGATGGTTGGAGCCCCGCTTAATGTAAGTAACAGCGAACCAAAAATCACACCCGCAATGCCAATTTTCGGATGAAAGGCCAAACAAGATGCGCCTGCAAACAAAATACACACCGTATTAAGTTGGAACGCCATTGGCGTGATTTCGTGGCTAGGTAAAGCCAAACCTAGGCATGCCACATACGCAAGTAAGCCCGCATCTGCCATTGCACATGAGTATTCTTTGGGTGTCGCTTGACCTCCAAATGCAAATGCAACAGGTTGCGCTTTTGGATTTCGGCCCAAGAAATAAATAGCTTGCCACAAACAAGCCATGCCGAGCAAGTTCAACGCTGCAAAAGTCAGTCGTGCCGCCACATCAGGGCTCAGCCACGATAGCAGTTTGATCGCTGCCATACCCAACCAATAGGGTAGCAATGCATCTAATTCCGGCGTAATTCCGGACATATTGATATTCAATAATGAGGATGAGCTGTCAACCAAACTCATCATGTAACCGAGGGAAGTTAAATCAACGCTCTTCCAAGGATCTCGGGCAAATGAACCAGCCAAAACGTAAACAATGCAAAGTACAAACAGTGAATATTTCGGCAATCGTCTGGCCGCGATATTCGATACGATGGCCGGAGAGGGCGTGTTCATTTTTTAATGAATGCTGAACTGTTATTTAAGTTGAGAATAAAAAAAAGCAGCTTTCGAAGCTGCTTTTTTGAGATGCCAATTTATTACTTAGCAGCTGTTTTACCGTATTTGTTACGGAATCTCTCAACACGACCGCCCATGGTGTCCACGGATTTTTGCGTTCCTGTATAAAAAGGATGCGACTCGCTTGAAGTATCCAGTTTGTAAAGAGGCAACTCGCGACCATCATCCATTTTGATAGTTTCTTTGGTATTGGCGCAAGTGCGTGTAACAAATTTAAATCCGTTAGACAAATCTACAAAGCAGACTTCGCGGTACTCGGGGTGGATGTTCTCTTTCATTTTGTTCCTTGTCATTTCGAGAGCCACAAGAGCCTATCTCTTGCACTTTTCGGTAACATTTGATTATGCCTTATGTTTTAGCCGCCACGACGCATCATGTCGAAGAAATCTACGTTAGTTTTCGTCGCTTTCATGTTCTTGAGCATGAGTTCCATGGATTCAATTTCATCTAAATTGTAAATAAATTGTCGTAATATTCTTGATTTTTGAAGAATTTCAGGGCTTAAAAGTAATTCTTCTCTTCGTGTGCCGCTTCGATTGAGTTGTATCGCAGGGAATACACGCTTTTCATACAAACGGCGATCCAGGTGAATTTCACAATTACCCGTGCCTTTAAATTCTTCAAAAATCACTTCATCCATGCGACTGCCGGTATCAATCAATGCAGTTGCAATGATGGTTAAGGAACCACCTTCTTCAACTTTTCGTGCAGCACCAAAAAACCGTTTAGGGCGCTGAAGCGCATTCGAATCCACGCCACCAGTCAGTACTTTTCCTGAGCTTGGAACCACGTTGTTGTAGGCCCTGGCCAGTCTAGTAATGGAGTCCAGCAAAATAACGACATCTTTTTTCAGTTCAACCAATCGTTTAGCTCGCTCAATGACCATTTCAGCCACGTGTACATGACGAGCTGCTGGTTCGTCAAAGGTCGATGCAATCACTTCGCCTTTGACACTTCGCTGCATTTCAGTAACTTCTTCTGGTCGCTCGTCAACCAGTAAAACCATGACATGACTTTCTGGATAGTTGGCAGTTATGGCGTGAGCAATATGCTGCATCATGACGGTCTTGCCGCTTTTAGGTGGAGCAACCAAAAGAGCCCTTTGACCTTTGCCTATGGGCGCGATGATGTCAATAATTCTGCCGGTGATATTTTCTTCACCTTTGATATCACGCTCTAACCGCATTTGTTCCTTAGGAAACAAAGGGGTTAAGTTTTCAAACATGACCTTGTGTTTATTGTTTTCAGGTAAGTCACCGTTGACTTGATCTAGTTTGGTCAGAGCAAAGTAGCGTTCACCATCTTTAGGGATGCGAACTTCGCCCTCGATCATGTCACCTGTGTGGAGGTTGAATCTTCTGACTTGGCTGGGACTGATGTAGATGTCATCTGTGCTGGCTGTGTAGCTTGTATCTGGGCTTCTGAGAAAACCAAATCCATCCGGAAGAATTTCTAGCACCCCATCCGCAAATACTTGCTCACCTGCACGGGCACGCTTTTTAATGATGGCAAACATCAATTCTTGTTTGCGCATTCTTCCCGTATTCTCAATTTCTAATTCTTCAGCTTGCTTTAAAACTTCGGACACGTGAAGAGCTTTGAGTTCATTCAGATGCATACAGTTACTCCTTTAGGAGTTCATTCATAGTGGGGGGAGGTTCAGGCCGAAGGGCCTGGGATGAAACTTGTCAAACTGCTTAAGATGCGCAGTTGTCTTGCTAGTAAAGATTATGTCATGAAAAAGCCTGAATAAATTCAGGCCAGTTGTTGCTCTAAAAACTCAGTTAATTGAGCCTTGCTCATCGCACCAACCTTGGTTGCAGCAAGTTGACCATTTTTAAAAAGCATCAGAGTAGGAATGCCACGTATTCCAAACTTGGCAGGGATGTCGCGGTTGTCATCCACATTCATTTTGGTAATTTGCAGTTTGTCTTTGTAAGTCGTTGCAGCTTCGTCGAGCACCGGTGCAATCATTTTGCATGGGCCGCACCATTCAGCCCAAAAATCGACCAGCACGGTATTTTGAGATTGGATGACAACTGATTCGAAAGTGCTATCGGAGATATGTTGTATGAGTTCGTTTGCCATGATTTTCCCTTTGATTTGGTGATTTTAAGATAAATCTTTTTTGACCTACGGAGGAACAAAAAAACCTATTTATTTCTCTAGAATGATCTGATGTTTACCCATTTGCGACTTCACACGGAATTTTCAATCACAGACGGCACTTGCCGCATTGATGAAATCGTCGAAGCTGCAAGTGCAGATAAACAGTCAGCCTTGGCCATCACGGACCTGAATAATCTTTTTGCCACGGTAAAGTTTTATACAGCTTGCAGAAAAGCGGGTGTCAAACCCATCATAGGCAGTGAGATTTTTGTTTATTTTCAAGGAATAGATACAACATCTGAACCATGCCGCTTACTTTTGTTGGCAAAAAACGAGATTGGTTATTTTAATTTATCAAATATTCTTACATTGCTTTGGACTGATCAAACTGCCAAAACGCAACCGGGTGTCGATTGGTCCGATGTCGTCAAATTTTCCGATGGTTTGATATTGTTGTCAGGCGCACAGAACGGTCCTATTGGGCAAGCTATCAAAGCTGGTAATTCTCACAAAACACAAGAAGTAGCTTTGGAAATGGCCTCGGCTTTCAAAGATAGTTTTTACATTGAATTACAGCGTTGTGGACGAGTTGATAATGAAGCATATATCTCCTCTGCGCTAGAGTTGGCTTCAAACTTGCAACTGCCTGTTGTTGCTACTCATGCGATTCAATACCTCACTGCAGAGGACTTTGAAGCCCATGAAGCACGTGTATGCATAGCTCACGGTGAAATACTTGGCAACTCCAAACGTTTGCGAAGATTCACGCGAGAACAATTTTTCCAGACCACCGCACAAATGGTGGAGCTTTTCCAAGATGTTCCGTCTGCAATCACCAACAGCTATGAAATTGCCAAGCGCTGCAATCTGAGCTTGACGCTGGGCAAACCACAACTGCCTGCATTTCCCACCCCAGTCGTCGATGGCAAGGCAACGCCTGTTGATATTTATTTTCGAGAGCTTGCTTTTCAGGGCTTAGATCAGCGATTAGCAGTTTTGTTTCCTAATCAAGCTGAGCTTGAATTGAACAAGCCCAAATACCTAGAAAGACTCGAATTTGAGATCGTGACGATTTTGAAAATGGGTTTTCCCGGTTACTTTCTTATCGTCAGTGATTTCATCAATTGGGCGAAAAAAAATGGATGTCCGGTTGGACCGGGTAGGGGGTCTGGTGCTGGATCACTGGTTGCTTATTCACTCAACATCACCGATCTTGACCCGCTGAAATACAACTTGCTTTTTGAGCGTTTTCTCAATCCGGAGCGGGTGTCCATGCCCGACTTCGATATTGATTTTTGCCAGTTAAACAGAGACAGAGTCATTGATTATGTGAAAAATCAATACGGCCGTGACGCTGTCAGTCAAATCGTGACTTTTGGCACCATGGCTGCAAGGGCAGCGATTCGGGATGTGGGTAGAACATTGGATATGAGCTATTCCTTTTGCGAAGGCTTATCTAAATTAATTCCCAACAAGCCTGGACAACCAATGACCATTGCACTTGCTATGGAGCAAGAGCCGATATTGGCTCAGCGATATAAGCAGGAAGATGAAGTAAAAATCTTAATAAATTTAGCCCAAAAACTAGAAGGGCTGACAAGAAATATTGGCATGCACGCGGGCGGTGTTTTGATCGCTCCGGGTCAATTGACTGACTTTTGTCCGTTGTATCAACAACCTGGCAGTCCTGCTGCAGTCAGTCAATTTGACAAAGATGATGTCGAGTCCATAGGCTTGGTTAAATTTGACTTTTTAGGGCTAGCCACTTTAACCATACTCGAGCAAGCTAAAAAATTCATAGTCTCTCGGTATCCGGAGCATCAACACTTTTCATACGAATCGATCGCATTAGACGATCAGGCGACTTACGAATTATTTTCAAAAGGAAAAACAGAAGCAGTTTTTCAATTTGAAAGTCGCGGAATGCAAGCCATGCTGAAAGACGCAAAGCCTAGCCGTCTGGAAGATTTAATTGTTTTGAATGCCTTGTTCCGACCTGGCCCCATGAGTTTGATACCGAGTTTTGTTGCTCGCAAACACGGGCGAGAAGAGGTCATTTATCCTCACCCCTTAGCTGAGCCCATTTTGTCCGAAACCTACGGCATCATGGTCTATCAAGAGCAGGTCATGCAAATTGCTCAAGTCTTGGGTGGATATTCTTTGGGTGGTGCGGATTTACTTCGGCGTGCAATGGGTAAGAAGAAAGCCGATGAAATGGCTTTGCACAGGTCTATCTTCAGAGAAGGCGCCGCTAAAAATAATATTTCAACGACACAAGCAGACGCCATTTTTGATTTGATGGAGGAGTTTGCTGGTTATGGTTTCAATAAATCTCATGCGGCTGCTTACTCCTTATTGGCCTACCACACCGCATGGATAAAAGTTCATTTCCCGGCTGAGTTTTTCAGCGCAAATATGACGGTTGAAATGGATGACACAGACAAGCTGAAGATTCTTTACGATGATGCTGTTGCCATGGGCGTTACTTTTGAAATGCCCGATATCAACACGGGTGTCTACGGTTTTGTGCCAGTTTCAAATTCATGCATCCAATATGGTTTGGGAGCCATCAAAGGAACTGGTCAATCTGCAATTGAATCCATTGCGGAAACCAGAGAAAGCAGCGGATCTTTCAAAAGTCTGTTCGATTTTTGCTCTAGAATTGACCGCAATAAAGTCAATAAAAGAACATTAGAAGCCTTAATCAAGGCTGGTGCTTTCGACAAGATATCAACAAACCGAAGTGCACTTCTAGCTTCAGTCAATTTAGCGCTTGAGTTTGCTTCATCTCAAGAACAGCATTTGCATCAAACCGGGTTATTTGACTCGGCTGATGAGCATGGATCCAGTACGCAAGAACCCGATTTAATTACACAGACGGAATGGGGTGTGCGGGAAAAATTAACACATGAAAAATCTGCACTTGGGTTTCATTTGTCTGGACATTTATTTGATGAAGTCGAGAGTGAAATTCAAATCTTCATTAAAACAAGGTTGTCAGAAATCGCCGAAAGTCGCGATTCGCAGTGGATTGCAGGCATCGTCCGATCTGAACGAACAATCAATACATCAAGAGGAAAGCTCAATATTTTTCTTCTTGATGATGGCACTGGTTCAGTAGAAATAACGTGTGATGATTTGATTTTTTCTATGTATAAAAATTTAATCAAAGAAGATCAGTTGGTTGT
>JACCDO012037772.1_pt1 | contig 18633 bp, 9 predicted proteins | sample 7446101 | NCBI WGS metagenome assembly JACCDO01 (sample SAMN15323440, study PRJNA562643) | freshwater metagenome | isolation source: river surface water | place: USA:Blue River Watershed | collected 2017-08-16 | reverse complement strand
GAGGAAGTCGAGTTAGATTACACAGTGTTAACAATAACTACATATTCATTCATTAAACTACTATCACGATTTAACTCGGCGCACAGTTTGATAAATCAGCTGGTGGAGTCTCTGCTTCTTGTTGCTCATATCTAGCTTTGGCTTTTTTCAATTCGTTTTCAACTTCTTTTATTTTATTATCTGGAAGTGTCCCACATGTAAGGCATGACTGGAACGACTCAATCGCTTGTTGTGTGCGAAATTTTTTCTTGGTCATCGACATTAATGCAACACCTTTGCGCCAATGCGCTTTCCAATTGGAAGGATCGATTTCAGCTGCCTGATTAGCGTCGTTCAAGGCTGGAACATATCTCTTCAATCCAAGATAAGTCGCTGATCTGTTCAATAATATTAAAGGATCCTTCGACAAACCAGCAAGTTTCAACAAATTCAGAGCTTCAGAATACTTTAGCAATGCTTCATCAAACTTTCCTTCGCTGAACAGTGCATTTCCTTCATTTTTTAATGCATCTGAACCAAATTTACCTTCGTCGGCACTTATTGATGCAGCCCCTTTAGCAGCGACGGTTTGAGGCTCGTCGTCATCAGTGTCGGCTTCATTCAAGTAATCACTCATTCTGCTAAAATTGCGGTACGCAGATACTGATAGTGACTTGAGTGCCAGATAGCCAAATAATCAAAAATCAAAAAATCGCATGAAAAGAAAAAGGGTTCAAGCAAGTTAGTTTTTGAAAGTTTTAAATTGAAACAAATTAAACTTGAAAGAGAAAAGTCATAACGAACCCATTTTTGCGTGCTACACACTTCACATTTGCACACGTTAGCGACAATGCATCCTCAACATCCTGCTTTTCATATCTCACACTCAACAACTATTAAGGTTTACATTCAACCTGCACCGCGTTACAAAGCACCGAATAACCAATTCTTCCAACATTCCATATTATTCTAACCCTTCATTCCTTCCCACCGCTTACTTGTAATCCCTGTGCAGATGAAACCCTACCTGGATTAAGCTGCGGATTTTGCTCGCAAACAAGTAAGAAGCATGGGTCAAGGCGGGTCGCGCAGCGAGCGCGAGCTGCTGAAGAAGAAGAGCAGGGACTACCGGCTGCCGGAAGTCAGAGCCAAGGATAGGTACACGGTCACCGACAACACCAACCTGACCACGGCATATGAGGCATCCGTCGATAAGGTACAATTCATCGTTTATTCATTCATTATAACTGAGTTATTGACTATTTTCGATCTTTTTCATTATGCATCCTCGCTTACTATTGTATTTACTATTTAGTTTGATTATTTAATCGTGTTTCCGATGACAAGGAGTGAAGGTGGATACAGAGATCCATTGGTTAAAAAAGTCGCTGAAGATGAGAGACCCAGTAGTAGAGCGAAAGAAGAGAAGGATTTGAAGACAATTAGTTGGAGGGAAATTCAATCTATATGGAAGCAGGCTGTCAAAGGTACTGATGATGAGAAGCATGAAGCCGTACAAGATTTATCACAATTTTATCAAAATAGATTTTCATGTGTTCCAGATGATGATGATCAGTTGCGAGAAACTGCATGGAAAACTATAGCTAGAGAGGCAATCATTCATAAATTTACTACTAAAAGTGGATTACAATTGAAGCTAACAGCTAATCATGAGTATATATTTTGTCGGGTCCGTGCACCCATGAAGCTGTTAGAATTGCAAGCCGACAAAGATAATTATGCACTACAATTTAAAGGTGAAATTGATCCAGGAAGTGCAGAATTTTGGAATCTTTATATCAAAGGAAAAGGCGCGGTCGAACTAGAAGAGGAGAAAAGATCTTTGACTAAAGACGAAGCTAATATTATATTAGAAAAATTATATCGTGCTGGTAAAATTCCACCATCAGATTTAGGTGTAAATACATCGAAAGAGAACGAGAAAGCATTTACTCGAAGAGTTCACGCATTAGAGCGTATTGCCGATAAAGTACCCGTTTGGAATAGATATCCCGCGTATGCCCAATTTTCCTCGGATCCGCAAAGTCGGTACCTATATCAAACATACCAATCAGTGCGAGGGAAAACGCTTTTTCGATCCAAAGATCGCTTATACCTAACCAAATCCGTCATGGATCGTTTTTTTGATGTGGAAGTTTTTGTGACAAACAATGTTGTACATTCAATCTTCGCATTGCATGATGCTAATCGTGGTGAAAAAATTACTATTGATGTGTTATTACGTCGTTGGGTCTATTTTTGGCGTGCCAGTGCCAGAGAAGCTGGTGCTCCATATGTGACTCATTATGCATATGATGATTCAGAGGAGGTTTGGTGGTATTGGAGACTATTTGCTCAACCACTATCTGATATTCGTGATTATTTTGGAGAGAAAATTGCGATGTACTACTCTTGGTTAGGATTTTATACCGTTTTTATGATTGTTCCGGCTCTTATCGGCGTCGGGATGATAGTAGTCTATGCTACTCGCGGCTTCGTCGATACTGTTGATCATATTGACTGGTTCCTGTGCGCATTCACCCTCACTATAGTAATATGGTCCTCGGTGTACAAAGTCTCGTGGGACCGGGAAGTTGAGTGTATACAAATTAAGTGGGGTTTGAAAGGGTACGAAGAAGAAGAAAAAGACCGCCCGCAATTTAAAGGTGACGAGAATACGAATAATCGGTCCTTGGTGAACAACCAGCTGGAGGCCACCTTCCCCCCTGAAACGAGAAGACTGTATATCGCCGGTTCGTGGGCCATATTGTCCATCATCATCTCTGTTCTCCTGTCGCTTATAGGGTCGTTGTTTTACTTGGAGTATCTGGTCGACTACGAGTGGACCAGCATTGACTTCAACCACTTCTCATGGGTGGTGGCGGCAATACAAGCGATAATCATCCAAGTCAATACGGCATTGTACAACCCATTTGCAAGAATGCTCAACGACAACGAGAACCACAAGACAGAAACGTCCTATGAAGACGTGCTCATTCACAAATTATTATTCTTTCAATTATTTAATAATTTCGCCGCTTTAGCGTTTACGTCATTCGCTAAAAACACAGTATTTGGTAACTGCAACATGTACGGATGCATGTACGACCTGCGGGTGCTGCTGATAGCCGTAGTGGTCGCCAGATTCTTCGCCGATTTCTTCACAATGGGTTGGCCTTACTTCAGGTCTAAAATCAATGAATTCCTTGGCCGCAGCAACGACAGCAAGGGTCTCGGTATGGCCAATTCCGAGGAAGTACAGCAATTAAACGTAGAGCCCGACGACGACCTGCAGTTCATGGAAGAGGTCAATCGCAACCCCTTCCAGGGAACACTCAACAGTTACGCGGATTCCGTGGTTCAGTTCGGTTTTGTCAATTGGTACACGATGGCGCTACCAGTATTGGGTCTGTTCGCATTATTCGAAAATATGTTCAAATTGCGTATGGAGGCGTGGAAGTTATGTGTATATACCCGTCGTCCGCACGTTCTACTAGGCGAAGATATGCATATGTGGTCATCGTTAATGGATATGATGGCGTACGCGGGTTGCATCAACAGTGTTGCAGTCTTAGTCTTCACATCTTCATCATTTGGTGAGTACACGTTCACTCATAAGGTCATTCTATTCTTAGTGACGGAGCAAGTATTAGTGCTGTTCAAGTTACTCATGAACGTCATAATCCCTTCGGATACGGCGTTCACTAAAATGCTTCTGAAGCGTCAAGATTTTATCACGAAGAAGTTCTTGATGGGCTTCGACGACGACGACGACGACTTGAACTTGAGCGATCTCAAAGGAAACTTGACTGATTTCGACGAGAATGTGGTCGAGTCACTGAAATTATACGACATAAGAAAGGCGAAGACGTTGACGGAGAAGGACTATGAGATGATGGAGGCGCTAGAGAGCAAGCGTCGTGATCTATTGGGCGAGACTAGACTTGCCAAAGGCCAACTACAACGTGTCCATAAGTCGGAGGTACTAAATGAGCAAACAGGTATCGGCGAGACTAAGCACGGTCTTCCATTGGGTAGATTGAGTGTGAAGCTGGTGAATATTGAGGGATTAGATGTGGAGGCACTTGGGTACAGTGAATCGGACGATAAATTCAAATTGAGAGTAAACATCGTTTCCACATCCAAGGTGATATCGCAGGCCGGGCCGCCGCTCAACGACAAGTCCTTCTCCCCCGTTTTCACTTTCAAGGACGGCGATTCACAGTTTACAAAGAATAATATTCAAAATTTGGGACCTTTTGCACCTATTCGTACATTCGACGCAGAAATTCAATTGGAAATCATGGAGACCAAGAAGGATGCGATCGTTGCCAAGTGCATCGTTCCGTTGCGAGATCTCAGTGAGCAGGTGCCACAGCAGAAGACGCTCTATGCAAAGGTCCAGAGTGGCACAACGTGGGTGCCATCAGAGTGCAAAGTTCACGTGGAATTATTTTTCCAATATTCTAAAATTGTACCGTTACGCAATAAGATTTACGAAATTACAGACAGGTTGCGCGAGACCGAGAAGCAGTTGGCACTTATTAAAGCCGGTAAATTTAACACTGATGAAGAAGTTGTAGGTAAGAAAAAATGATATAAATAGTAGATCTGAAACGATTTTGGCTTGTAAATATTAATTACATTTTTTTGAATTGAATATCCTCATTTGTGTGAATTTAGTTCCTATCACACCAACACACGCGCCGTGTGACGTGACCGTGACGCACTGGTGTTGCACGTCGGTGTTACGGTGTACCGAAGCTGTACCGGCAATATTTTTTGTCTGACAAAAATATACTATCTAGTTACCTATTTTTTTTATTTTGTTCCTGCAGCAATAACAAGAGAGGATGTCGAAGGGTCTGGCCGCGTACTCGCTCACGAAGCCGCGAGGCGAGGTGTCCCTGAGTGCCTTTGCCCTCCTGTTTTCGGAGATTATACAATACTACCAGAACCGAGTAGACAGTGTGCCTGGATTGGAGCTCAAGCTCGAGGAAGCGGGATACTCTATCGGACAGAAAGTAGGCGAACTCGTGGGGGTGCGTGAGAGGGCTACGAAGAGGGAGACCAGGATAATCAACATGCTGCAGTATGTAAGCAACGTTGTATGGAAGCATTTATTCAATAAAGCAGCGGATGCTTTGGAACGATCTACGGAAAATGATGATGAGTATATGATTCACGAGAACTTTCCTATTACCAACACATTTATATCAATACCACAAGATATGGGTCAGTTGAACTGTGCAGCTTTTCTTGCAGGAATTATTGCTGGTGTATTATGCAGTTGTAAATTCGACTGCAAGGTTACTGCACATTTCGTACCTATTGAAGGAGGTCTTGATAGAACAGTATTTTTAGTCAAATTTGATAGTGAAGTCATGAATCGAGAAAAAAGATTAAATATTTAATGTAAAATTAATGCTGTATTGTACATAATTAGGATTGAATTTCCCATGACATAATTGAATTATCGTTACCGCCTACTGAAACTACGTAGGAATCATTATGCACTTTAACATTCATCACATGCGAGCTATGACCATGATATGTTTTTCTTGGCGCATTCTTAACTACACATGGGTAATTCAATATATTCACTTGGCCAAAATCATCACCACTGACAACAATTTGATGTCGTTTACTACTATCAACACTATTAACATCTGTGCCATCAGAGTACTTTGACCATATTCCCATGACATGAAAGCCTAGGACGCACGTATTCGTGTGCCACACCGTGTCTGCCTCTAACGCGTCCGTTGTAGATAATAATTGCTTACCAGTGCTAACATCCCAGTACAGCAATTCGTATCCGCCGCATGTGGACTGGATCAATCTATTATCTACACTCCAATCTAGGTGCGTGATGTAGGAAGAATGGCCTTTCATTTTCTTCAAATACTTTAATTCGCTTTTGACGCTAATAGACTTATCTGTGTTCTGCACGACCTCGATATTCGTTGAGTAGATGTGAATCATATTGTCGTGACCGCCAACGGCGACCATGTTGTTGTTGGGACTGAATTTAAGATCCGACATATCGTAGTTCGTGTCGCGCCTGGACGAGGTTTCCTTCAAAGTATACTCGAATCTAGTGGAACTTGAACGTTTAAACGCAATTGACGTCGCTGTAACAGGCTTTATTTGCAAGTAGTACATCACCACCAAACCGCCCGCAGTGCCCACAGTTATGAAGTGCTGCTTGTTGTCTCCGTTGTCATTTGAAATGTCAATGCAGCGAATAGGCGCTCTTAACTTCGCTCTGACTAACAGCGACCTATTGGCGTCATTGTTATCCCATACGGATAGCCACTTGTCATCGCCACCGGTTACAAAATACAACTTGCTGACGCCTAACGCCCACACTGGCGCATAGTGGTAATATGCAACTGTATCTATCGAAGAGACGCTACTATCGATGTTGATTTTCAACAACCTACCAAATCCAGTAGAAACCACCAACGAGGATGGTTCCATCGTGCCCCGTCTACTGCTGCTTTCATACAACAGCGTCATTCCCATGACATCCATGGAGCCTTTGTCACCTACGGGGAGCAAGGTCTCCTCTTTGATCTGACCCAGCTTGATGGTACTCTTGGATGCGGCAGATTTAGGATTTGGTTTTTTCTTGGGATTGCTTTGCACCTGTCCGCCGAATGCAGCCACACCTCCGCCGGTCAAGCCAGTGCCTGGTCTAGCCCCGGAGGGCGGTCGCAAATCATCCGATGGTCCGAGATTAGACGGCAACACTGAGAATACGTTGACTACATTGAAGTTTATATCCAACATTTTTATTGCGCCTTGTGAGCATCCCACAAACACGTAAGAATTGCTGATTTTAATACTATTTACACTTCCATCTTTCATCATACAGAAGCAATCGACACCAATGCCATCTTGAAATAAATATATATAGCCGTTAGTGTTCCCTACTACAATACAACAGCCACTTCGTTGATGAAAAGGAGCTCCACAAGTATATATTTTCGGTGCCTCTTTCCCATTCAAACGACTAGATAATCTCGAAGTGCGGTCCATAATAACCGTGTTGCTGCCTCTGACCTTGTTGCTTCGATTGAACGACCAGAATCGGACCACCTTCTCGCTGATGGTGACGATGACATCATTCAAAGATCCAAGATGCTCCTTCGTTATGAACTCGGTATTTAGTAGTTCAGGAGCCCAAAATGATGATTTAATTTGAGGCGGTACGCCGTTAGTAACCGACACGGTAGTGACTAACTCTAGAGTCGACAGTTCCCATATACCCATTTGGTGCTTGTCGTCGCATCCAATCGCATGGAGGTACCGACTGTCATGAGAGAATCCTATGGCATTAACGGCTCGTTCAAAAAACCCTTTACCCACGACTTGTGGCGTGACAGAACCAGTGAGTGCGCTGGCTAAATTCCACAGCAGCACTACTGGGGCCCGTCCTACCTGCCCGGTCGCACAGTATCGATTTCCAGAGTCAATTGCAATGCATGAAATATCGTCAGTGTGACCATCTAAGTGGTACTGAACATTCTCACTGATATCATGGATGACACCCACAGCCGCCGAGGAGCATACAAGCAGGCTATTGTTGAATGTTGCTAACGGATCTCCACTGTAGACTTTGTTATTGAAGCCATAAATATACTTTCTTGCTAGCTGTGCCGAGGGAGCAGAAGCCGAGTGATGTATCGAAGGTATAGTGAAATTGGAGGGCACTGCTAATGCAGTGCGGCAGTGTTTCGTGTTGTAACGGAAAGGAATATCAGATATTTTCAACGTAAATTGATCCGTTGGTTTTGGTGGTATAATAGGACCATCCTTGACACTGGGTCGACCCGTATCTGTAGCGGCGGCCACTGGCTGTATGAAACCATATTGGTTTACCATATGCCCACCTTTGTCGAAAAGCAAGTCTAGCACTAGATCCGGATCGCAGTAGTCCGGATTGCTGTCATCGGAGCATGCCTGGAAAAGAAATAGTAGCACTTTATCCGTTGCTGGCTTGGCTCCCGGCTAAACAAACTTATGCATGACCCGCTTAAATGTGATAAAGTCAACAAATGTCATCGCCTTCCCCTGTAAATACGGCTGAAACTCTTTGGAGACAATACGACGGACCAAGTCTACTGTGAAATCGGTCGATTTAAATTTCAATACTTCACTTCTGGGTATTTTCCCACTAGCCTTGATGTCACTAACCTTCTTCAATAATATTGCTTTTAAATTGGTTAAATATAATTTTGCAGCATATTCAACATCATGAGGTGACTCCTCTACTGTCTCACGAGCAGCTGCACGAGACTCAATACCACGGAATATTGATTTATTACTAGCAGAATTGGTGGAAGACTTACATAAATCGTCTATGGTCAAATAATCATCTTTATTCACTGAATATCGCGATAGTATAAACTTGCTAAACTCTTCTATATTAATATTTCCATCATTATCTACATCGTATTTCTCAACTAATTCGTCAATCAAAGTACTATCTACACCCACAACAAAGGCGCCTATTGCTGCCGCCAACTCATCCTTATCTAGATAACCACTATTATCAAAATCGTAATGCTTGAAAGCCCTATTGATGTCACGCGATGTCAACTTGAATTTCTCTTGAAATTTCTCCAGAAATAGTGTTTCTACATCTTGCAATGTCAATTTTTTACTATATAGAAAGTGAGTGAGAAGAAAGGATTAAAAAACAATTAAATCGACAATTTGCTGCGCACCTTTGACTAGCGCCACCCTTCTCCGCTGCCCGCTGTAGCATCAGCTTTCGGATGCGAGGATTGGTGGACATGGCGGCCGACACTCACACACTCACACTCAACTCAATTAATTTTTTTTTAATTTTGAATCCCAACGGTCCCAACCGGAAGTTCCTTGCGTTGGTAGGAAAATCAACGGATCTATGAAAAATCTATCCTATAGATTAACTGGTAAGCTAAGCAGCAGCATTTAAGCCATTTCCCAACCACCAACCGCAGAACATCTTCGAATAGCTCTTTCCTCTCATCTGGGGCTTTGGTACGACCTTGGGCCGGGTCAAGCAATTCAAATAATAAAAATAAAATACAAACAGTTTAACTAGCTAGTTTTCAGTCTCGTAATCTTGGTCGCATCCCGCGTGCAGCTGGCATGAGCGATTCGGAAGACGGTGCAGCGCAGCGCAACAGATCGCGCGCTAGAGAAGCAGCTCTGAAGAAAATCAAGGATAGAAAAGAGAGAGACCGAAGAGGCGCTGTTGATAGTGAAGATGAAGTTCCAACCACTAACGACAAGAGAAAAGAGCTCCAACGGAAGAGGATGCAGAGTAAGCTGTCCTTTATTATTGCTTGTCCACCCATTTATTCATTATTTTCGTACTATAGTGAGAGAAAGCGGTGACTCCGCTCTCAGTGATAGCAGTACAGGTTATCAAGGTCCTAGATCACCCGTTCGAAGCAGTCGGAAAGGATTGAGAACAGGATCTACGCTACAATCAATAGATAGTACGGATGAGTTATATAACGAGAATGACGAATTCCTTTCCACGAGAGAAATGGGCCAACAAGATGAAGATGACGACGAAGTGGAATTGAACGACAATTATGCAGAAATATTTGTCGTTAATCAGCCGTTACATATCTTGCCGCTTAATTTTATAGCGGATGTTACTGCTAAAAATGAAAGTAGCGTACAACCGCTGCTAGTGATACCTGCTCCGCATCCAGAGATAGATTTAAGAAAGGGATTTAATATTTTCAAGAGTAAATTGTATCAAAACCCTGACGAGTTATCATTATTGTCGGGCGATGCAGAGGTTATTCCCACCAACGTCACCAAAAGCTCTAGCGAACTTGTCAGTTTATTACATAGTTCTGGTGACGCCAAGACTGGTAAATTAGCTGATGGTGTCTTCGAGGAAAAGGCCCCGGTTTTATCAGACGTACTCATGACGGGAGAGTACTTAAACCACCCAATAGCTAATTTAGTGTCCTCCAACATCGATTTATCCAGAGTCACGCAACGTACTTTGCGCGATGTCCAAAGAAATATCGCCGAAAATAACGTGAGAGAAAAAATAAACCAAGGAACTGCCGAACAGAAAACGGACGACGATGAAAAGAAAATATCTGGTATTTCATTGTTAAAAGAAGTCAACCAAACACCAGTGCTGAACCTTATCACCGACCCCTTCGACGAGTATCCAACGCAGCCGTTACTCCCTTCAAACAACATTTCATTTGGTGGTCAATTGGGTAATTGGAACAAAACGGCGTCAGATCGCGAGAAGTTAGGACCATTAGCACTCTCAAGCACGAATGCCATTGCCCGCAAGTCGTCCCAAAGCAAATCGCTGCTGCGAATCAACATCCACGAAATGAAATTGCTGTCCCACAACCTGATGAACGACGAAGAGCTGATTTACCATTCCATGAAGAAGGCGTACGTCCAGTACATCGCTATTTTCGAAAACAAAACGATTCAGTACTTAAGTTACCGTTTGTTGAGTATAATTAACGAGTTGAAACGGTTTATAAAAGAGAACGATCGGGGCATCACCGCGGATACCATCGATACACTTCTCCTTCACTACAGGGATTTAGTAGAGACACTACCCGCGCTTTGCGAGCTTCGTACTAACGTAGATACCTTGGCAGCGAATCTGTACAACAACTGGAGGAACATACAAGAATTGCGCCGTCAAAAAGGATTCGTTTCTACCAAAGCATCCGTCACGGTGAGGAAGGTATCCGACGATGAAGACCATAAATTGGATGATTATGCGAATGCAATACGGGGCACCCACGCTCTGGTGGAAACAGTGCAGCACTTAGTTGCCAACTACAACAAGACTTTGATCACGTCTGAGTCCACTTCGTTGTCAAGCACTGGCACGCTACACGCCAAGCAGCACAAAGCGCTTTCCAACTTGGCTGACAATAATAAAGTGAACCTGTTGGTCGAGCAGTGCATCAACGAGTTAACTAGGTACAAATCGCTGCAACCCGAATTCGTCTTGCGTCTCACGGATCAGTACGCGATATCGACCGACCAAGCGGTGGATGCTGTCGAAGGAAAGAGGAGGAAAATGTTGGAGGAATTGCGATTCAAAGTGGTTCTCAAAGTCAACGACACCGTCATTACCCACACGATTGCGAAATTGGAGTATCCCGCTTTGTACTGCGAATTCAACAAAAAGTTTGATTTCCGCGTGATCAACCAGCCGCAAAACGTGTCGGTCGATATATACACGTTCTACAACAGCATATTTGGATTTGATGACGCAGTTTTTATAGCAAATGTCCCCATTTTCTTGCCGGGGCAACGAGTGGTTGAAAATCAAAGCACTAGTTACAGTAAATCGGCCGAAATCACACTACCGACTCACGCGTTTGCACCAACCGCCGCTTGGTACTCGTTTGCATCGTCTCCAGATACAGCGGCAGGTAGTAGATGGACGATTCCAAGCATCACAGGAAACACGGCCAGTGATCCGGTAGCCGCAAAGCCAACAATTGGCGCGATTCTGGTTAGTTGCGACTACGAAGTTGGGTCAGTGAACATCAAACAGCAATCCTCCTACGATGGTATTAAGAGCGATGACATTGCATTGATCAGACAACAAATCACAGCGAAATCCCCCGGTGCCGTTGCGAATGACGTATACAAAGAGCGCGACTTTCAACAATTAATGCCTTCTATGTCCAACCTGGATATCAACGACCCAAGCAGCGACGGCCTGGTGAAGTCCATTATTCTGGGCAAATCCGTGACGACCGAGTTCGATTCCTACTACTTATTCGGGAAGCATTTCGCCGAATCTTTCTCGGAAGACAACCAAAATTATGAGAATTATCTCAAGTTTTCGCCTAATTTGCGTCTACAATTATTGAAATTGAGAGACGCCAAGCCGTACCTCTTCACGGACCCGGTCCCCTTGTCGGACTCGGTTATTCAGCGCAGTGAGCTGTACAAGAAGATACTCATCACCGAAGGCGTGTCTATGACCAACGGAGTTGACCTAACCTCAATGTCTCCGCGCGCTGACGAAGCAGATACGGAAATTAATAACCGTTTAAAGGTGAAAAGTTTCCTAGACCGGGTTCGTAATTCGGTGACCGCGTTGAAGAAACGTAATATTCGTAAGTCAATTACCACCAACAACGTCATCGCGGAGGTGCAATACTTCTACCCGATTGTGCTCGATGACGTGGAAACGTTGATTCCAGCCAGGAAACGCGAACTTAAACCAGTTCCTAAAGTAAGGGTGCCGCAAGCAGTCCAGGTGAGTCATTGTGACGTACTAGTGCAAGTGGTGGGTGCCAAAAACATACCGTTACGACAAGATAACGGAGCCAATGAGAGCAGTAGTAAAAATCGAAGAAATAATCGAGGTAGTTCCAGGGGTGGACGCGGTAGTGATAGTGATGGTGAACGTGAACGCAATGAACCTGCTTTATCGGATGACGTACTTGATGCCAACAAGATCAAAGAAAAGAAAAGAGCCAGGAGTGTGATGGAGGTGAGGTTCCAAGAGAGGGTCTGTGATACGATATGCATTGAGGGCGCTGCACCACTGTGGAAACAATCATTTTCCTACCCATTTCGCGCTCCACAAGACGATTATACCCCATCAAACATTATTTTGGTCGACGAAAATGTCACTTTTACATTATTTGATGAGTATGTCGAGGACGATGCGAAGCGAGGAGGCTTCTTAGAGGGAGAGAGTACATCACGAACGGAACGGCGGTATTTAGGCAGTTTCTCGGTACCGTTTGCTACTCTGTACAGAGAGTCCAGGATTGAAGGAGTGTTCCGCCTCGATTCACCCATTTTTAATTTCGGCTACGTTCCAAACGATATTGAGAAGAAGAAAGTCAGTGAGGATAGTATTTTTGAGACCACTGCCAATGATGCGCCTTCGACAACCGTCAGTGCCTACAACAATGGATTCTTCTCTTATTATTGGGACTATTTCGGACTGGATAGGACGGTGGGCGCCGCACTAAACAGTGTGGGCATTCACTTCAAGCGCAAGAAACGCCAGACCAATGGAGATGACAATAACTACCTAATAAACGCTGAAACACTACGCGAATTCGATTATTTTGCTTGTGGTAAATCGTCGACGTACGTCAACGTGATGTTAACACTCGACCCAATGTTGACGCCACCACCGCCACAGCACGTGGAGATTTCCACCCACAGCGTGTATATTCATGACAGACAATATTGCGCTTACGCACGTCAATTTTTGAGCGAGCTCAAGAACTATTCCATTCATACTCGTAAACGAGAGTACCAATTAGTCGCGCAATCAAGCAACGGTTTGAATGTATTCATTCCGCGCTTCTTAACACCAATGAAACCCCCCATGGGCTTCGACACGCGTCGTGCGTGTTTACATCTGGTTTCAACCTTCCCGTTTATGCTAGATGCACACAGTTTTATTGGTGACATGGATCTGTTTTGCACGGCCAAAGAGGCATGGCAAATGGGCGCCGGTGACGAAGAGGAGCATGCATCGATGCTGTACAACTATTTATTATATTTGCAACTAACGGGCAAGGACGGAACCAACAGAGACAGGAATAGCCGCGTTCAAGTTCGTGGTAGGAATGTTAATTACGGCGGTTATCCATCCGAAGAAATCATCAGAGAAGAGTCGCTATTCGTAGTCATATGCAAGGCGATACCAGAGGGCTCATCGATGTACATTTTATTGCGCGACCACAGAGTGCCCGAATCTGCGTACACCACGTACTATTCTGCTGAAAAATTCTTGCTTATCAATGCATGTAACGGTCATGTGTATTCCGCCGCCGACCAAAGAATTCCAATTTCTGACATTTATTGCTTGGTAACCTCCTACAATATATGGGCGAACATACAGGACGCAGGTGCGCCTTACGACATGGAGTTCGACGTGTTGAATCCATACCACTGGAGGCCATTCTTCGGCAACCGAATGCCGCCGCCATTGGCTTCATTGCAAACGGTCCAAGAAGAGATGACTTACGAGCCTACCGATCCGACGTACGCACTGGACATTGAAAAGTCGTTGCGCCAAAGTATCAAGAATGCTATTCGTCGATGGCGGAGTAGGCGGTACAAGTCGGCTACCACTTTCCATCCAGATGCAAGTTCTGTGATTCACGATATTCTGCCCATGCTTGAAGACTACAAACTCTTGGGCCACCGAGCACAGAGCAGCACGACTGATGCCCTGTCAGTCCAGATCATCCAGGACACGATCAACGACAAGTTGAAGTCTGTCCTGCGGACTCGGACACTCACTGGTTGCCCCATTCACGTACCATACAGTGACGTTGATGCCATACTCAACAAGATCAAATCGATGTGTATACACGAGACCAATGATAGCGACGCGCAGTTTGTCATGGCGGTTCGCGTATTCCCTTTAGTCAATAATTTAGTGTCCGTTTGGATATATGTCGGCACTGTGATCTCCAAAGAAATATAGGAAAGAAACTTGTTATTATTGTATATTAGTTACATGTTGCTACTAGTCTATTCCATACAAAAATTCTCACTCATTACTTCGATTGCGACACCGACACTTTGCTGAATGTTTATCGTGCCATGACCCCACAACGAGGGAACGTACAGTACGTCTCCCGCCTCTTGGGTGCATTGCACAGTCACCTTTTCATCCTTCAGATTGTACAATAGGTTGTTGTCGTCGCTTTTGTACGTCCCATTGAGTATGAACTTCCGGTATGATGAGTACGTCGCGGTCGTGTAAAAGGTGTCGACTGGACGGTACAATAACCAGTGCTTCTTGCCGTATGCTAGAGTGTTCATGGCGTGGCCGTGGTAATGCGCCGGGGCGCCGCTCCCTTTGGGGCCCATGTACAGCTGATAAGCCAAGTCACTTATTCTATTTTTCCCCCAACAAGAAGGTAGCTCAACATCCAGACGCAATCTACTATTCGTCTCATAAAAAATATAAAGTGGGTCATACACATCATATTCTTTGCCCGCACTCACGACGCGTTCCGCTTCAGACACGGTGTCGCCAATACCACTATTCCCCACACCATAGTCGACCAGGTTGTCTATATTTGTCTTGTCACCTTTGTATCCAAAACTACTGGCGTACGGTATCGAACTTATGGGGGCGGAGTCATTCCTGTATCGCTTGATGAACGCATCCTTCTGGAAAATTTGTCTAATCTTAGTGCCTAATGCCGCCCCTCGCAGCAACACAGGCTTGCTTTGGTACACGTAGTTATTATAGAATTCATACTCCGAAGGCATATCATACCGCACCTCGATATCGCACTGACCTACTCGAACATGCTCATCTGCTCTGAAGCTTATCTGAGTGGTATCCCATCCACCAGTGACTGTATCGATCCTTCCATCGCGTGTGTCTCCTTCTTTGATACCAATTCCTTGATCAAACGATTCCGTGCAAATAAAGTCTATGGCTTGACACAATTTCAATATTTCGCGGTGCACTCCCGTCTCCATACCGTAGCGATAGTGAGAATAGAACAAAGGCGTTTTACCTCGCAAGTCGCTAGTAGTTAGGGCTGTTGCCAATAAATTCCGAATTGTAGCAAATTCTTGCGCGCTCATACTACTCCTCTTGCTTGTAATGACGTTGATCAGATCCTGCACGAACTTGTAGCCTCCACTGATCGTGACAAAGTGCAGCGCATTTCTATTCGTAGCTATATCTGTTAAAGTTGTGACAAACTCTATTAAATACACGATTCCCAGCTCTTTCACGATGTTGGCCATCAGCTGCGCATGCATGTACCCCGCAGTCTCGGAAATGGATTGTATCGAGTCGACCAGTTTAAAGCCGTTGTGTCGCGTTGGATGCGTCAATTGCTGTAGAACGGAATTGTTAAAGTGAGGGCTCAATGCCATCAAATCCGCCCCATTCATGCTTGACTGGCTACCAAGTTTCACACCGTATTTCATCGTATCTCTGATTAGTTCCTCGTGCGTTTGATCCTTAACTGGGGTGAGAACCCCATCTGATAACTCTGTATTCATATTTAAAAAGAGTTTGGCCAGTGGAACAACCTCGCAGTTGACTGTGTAAATAATTTTCCATATATTTGGAAGGATTTCAGTTGCGGTTGGTTTTTTCTCGATTGCACCATACTTCACTATAACACTAGCTAAGTGAATCTCTCGCAACAGTATCACCTTAAATAACAACGATGGATCATTTGCATACTTAGCATTAACATCGGCACCATTTTCAATCAAATAAAACATAAAGCTGACAATCTGTCTGCGGTCACGCGAATTTGAACTGAGAAAATACAATTTTATGCAATGATGCAGTAATGGCATAAATCGAGCAGACTCGTCGTTGGTCTCGTAATCTATTGGAGTCGTGATGATCATTTGGAATAGACCAGAGGACAGAGACCTGGCATCTTGCAGTATTTTCATTGATTCGGTGATATTCATCTTCTCGTTATTGATAATAGTTCTATGAAATTTATCCACCACAAACATGAAATACTCTCGTTCTAAATCATTCGAAAGATACTCTGACGAAATATCGAGCACACTTTCGACATTTTGCGATGACTTCACTAGATTCTGGGGACTCGAGGTAGCAGCTGGCTCTGAAGTAGCGCGTCGAAGCTGCACGTGTTTGATGTACCACAAGGATCCTCCTCCTAGCGCTAGACACAATAATACAATCAAGATTTCTAACTTACTGAATTGAGACCGCTTCGCCTCACTCTCCACCTCACTGCTACTTGCCCGCGATTGCTTGCGCCCGCGGAGAGTCATGCTTTTCCTGCGTCAGGTGATTCAAATACCTACCGCAATTACCACTACAATTTTGCAAAAAAATTTTCACTAGAAAGGGTGTGGAAGATTTTTTAAAACAAGGTACTTTGCGCACAAATCGTCTTCATTTGGGATTGTGGGTGAAAGACTGCAAATGCGTCAGTAGTTGAGTGCTTAGTTGTCACAAGTGCCTTTTTGCCAAGTGAGATTTAGCGCACATTTTCATCACAACCGTGCCCAAATCGCTACACAAGTTAGTTTAAACCATTAGGTGAGGCGCCTCAACGCCGTTGAATACATTTGTATGTGTTACTTATGCCGCTCGTCGGGTGGCTCTGCTCTCCGTTCATCATTGCCAGTTCCTCTACCCGTGGTTCATCGAAATTGGTGGGTGCAGCATGTTACGATTTTAAAACTAAAAAATCAAAATATTGTTGCTTATGCTTCATCTTATTTCTCATTAAAGGGAGTAATTATAGTTCTACCCGACTTTGACCAATGCATTTTACATACATCAGACTTCATGTGGAAATGCGTGAGAGAAAACTACGATGTCTATGTGATGGAACCAATCCGAAGTGGAATTTACGATAATTTACTGACGCATCATGACCAGCGTACTAATGTCATTCCGAATATCGATGAATACTATGAAAGTTTTGTTAGCTTGTTGCAGTTGATAAAGTCATTGAATTGTTTGCAAGAAGTAAAAGTTAAGAAATACAAAAAAGAAAAGAAACTATTACTAAATAAATACAGTTCATCCGACATGCCCATATATGTGTATGCCAAAGGTCTGGGGTGCGTAATTGCTGCTCGTTATATTACTCTCAATGGATTAGAAAACATTTCTCCAGCCATTTACATGGACAACATAAAGGATATTAGTATAAAATCGTACTACTTTTGTAACGCGCGTAGTGACTATTGGAATATAATGTTATGGACCGCATACACTTGGATTAACAACATATTATTCAGCAATGACATCAATAACTCTAAGGTCGTACATATCGTCGATGATGGGCTTATCGTTCCCAGCACATTGCAGGTACGAATACTCGATCATCTATACAAATTGCCGATCGTGACGTACTCCAGTTGGCTCAACGTCGTACATCACATATATACATACGCATGTGCACTTGTAATTAATTGTAAATTTGCATAGCTTATCGGTTTCATGGTTGAACTTCAATCATGGCAGTTCTGGTACCGGTACCGGTCTCCCAAATTTTGCTGACAGCTGGCTGTTAGATAGCCACAATCAAAAGAAAGAACGGTTTTGGTACAAGAAATGGGGGGTGGAAACGCTCAAAAGGTATTCCCGCCCACGTGTCGCTCTCTAAATCGCTGTCACTTCAGCACTGCTGATGTTTGACTTAGCTCATATAATCAATATATAAAAATTTTACTCATTAATTTGTCTAATATTACGCTCTTATAGACTGGTAAGATCCATAATATAGATTAAATCTTGTTATCATTTGACTCATTCATTAATTTTTAGCTATATCTCGTGCTCGTCACTTGGCGAAAGAACAATCAGCAAAGAATTCAGGTGGTGGAAAGGAAGCAATGGAACAACGTAAAGGTGCAGGTATGGCTGATGCAATGGCTGAAGCTCAACGAAAGCGCGAGGAAGTAAAAAAGAAACGCGCCGAGAAAGAAGGAAAAAAATAAAATATAATGTTTGAATAGAATGTAACAGGGACCTATATATATTAATTACACGGATTTTAAACTACTATAAAATCACGACAATACACACATGTTCCTCCTTCTTGTATACTCGGGTACCGCGCCATCATTGACAGCCTCATCATGTCGTTGGTGATCTATGATGGTTGCAGTTACTATCGAACTGCT
>JACCDO010514846.1_pt1 | contig 18635 bp, 19 predicted proteins | sample 7446101 | NCBI WGS metagenome assembly JACCDO01 (sample SAMN15323440, study PRJNA562643) | freshwater metagenome | isolation source: river surface water | place: USA:Blue River Watershed | collected 2017-08-16 | reverse complement strand
GTATTACGCATTTATATATTATATTTATAATATAATTTATATATTATTAGATTTTAAAGTCTTGGTGTGTATTGTTCACCTAAACTACTCATTAATTCTAATTTCTCGATTGTCTTCTCCAAATTAGATGCCTTTGTATTTTGATATAAATAATCTGTTCCCGGTGAATGCTCATTTTTCTTAATCTGTTTATAAATCTTATGTATATTTTGAGTAATTACACCTATTTTAGCCTTATCCTTTACTATTTCTTCTTCTAGAGAAAAAGGCTCAGTAAATACTTCAATAATAAAATACATCAAGAGACGTCTCTTCTTATGACACCCACTTCTGTATCGTAAACAAAAAATGTTTAACGCACTATTTACAATACGCTGGACTAATGTATTGCGTTTTGATGCTTCTTCAAGAAAAATGTCCCAAACTATCCATATAATATCCATCTGACACTTAGATTCAACATTCGCAAATTCTCTACGCTCACAATTAAATTTCTCTTTCTTTTGCTTACAAATAGTCTCAAATTCAATAATCCATTCCATCCAGTAACACGCATTAACGCTATTTTTACCTTCTTCTGATAAGTTATAACCAAGCTCATTTACAGCAATAAATAGCTCCTTAGGATCACCCTTTAAAAATATACTTTCAGCATATTTAACATTGGGCGCTTTGAATCGCTCTGTCATATATGTCAAGTCAAAATCCTCTTTTTTTACTTTTACATCAGAATAACAGTGTCGGCGTTTGGCTTCACATAAGACGCACATTACTTCACAAAATAGCCTCCGCATCTTGTCACTATTCCTTAATCTTAATTCCTGATCGGTAAATCCATTATTTACAATATCTTTGAAATTTGAAATGCGAAGGTCTAGATAAGTAACTAGTTTTGGATTCCCAATATGTATATGCTTAGTATAAAAGCCTATAATTGTATCCCATAAGTCAGAATAATGACCGGCACATATTAACTCGGCACTCCAATAACATGCTGGTTCTATTTTGGCTTTCTGTAGACTAACAATTAATTCCTTTTTAACATCACTCTTTTTAAATTCAGAAAATGAGACACCTTTAAAATGCTTTTGTTCTCTAATATCATTTATTTCATTATCATTCATATTTTGTTATACATTAGGAAAAAAATAAGGTAAAAATTACTTGCTTTTGTTTTAAGACCTTTTTTACATTTCAAAAAAGATAATAAAGATGATTTGCTATATAATTATAATATAACTAAACTATGATTATTGGTCTTTGTGGTGCTCAAGGAGTTGGAAAAGATACTGTTGGCAATGTTCTTGTATCTGAATATGGATTTACTAAACTCACATTTGCAACAGCTTTAAAAGATGTTATAAGTATTTTATTTTCCTGGCCAAGAGATTTATTAGAAGGTATTACAGATGAATCGCGAGTATGGAGAGAAACTGTAAATGAACATTGGTCTGAAAAAACTGGTATCAAAAATTTTACACCTAGAAAGGCACTTCAGTTTATTGGAACTGATTTATTAAGAAAACAATTTTACAATGATATTTGGGTAAATATTGTGGAAAATAAAATTAATGAATTACGCTTATTGGACCCAAAAATAAATATTGTAATTACTGATTGTCGCTTTATAAATGAATTTAATATGATTAAAAGTTTTTCTAATTCACATATTTTAAATATTAAACGCAGTAATATTATTGAAACAAATACTTTACATTCTAGTGAAATTGATTGGACCAATTATGAGTTTGACAGAATTTTATATAATGATGGAACTATAGATGATTTAAAAATAATACTAAACTCCGTATTAGATGAAAATGTATAAAAATAATTATATATACAAAATATATAAATTAAATATGACAAACATTATTGGAACTCAACTAAAATTATTAAAAAACACATATAGCAATTTCTCTACTTGGGGTAAAGTACTATTTTTTGCTTCACTATTAATCATATGTTTATTTTTATTGTCTGGCTTTAACAAAATGAAAGAAGGATTTGAGCAATCTGATCAATTCTTATTTAAAACTGGTAATGATGTTTATGATGATTTTTATGCCGATATTTATGATTATTTGGTATTTAGTAATCAGAAAGATGAATATGAAGTTGGTGAAATTGTAAATAAGACTACACCAACAAGTCAAAGCAGAATTTTAGATGTTGGTTCTGGAACTGGGCATCATGTAGCAGGTCTTGCGTCTCGTGGCTTTGATGTGCTTGGTATTGATATTTCACCATCAATGGTAAAAAAGGCTAAGAAGGATTTTCCTCAATATAAATTTGAAATAGGTGATGCGACTAATTCGGGTGAATTTGGTCCCAACTCATTTACACATATAATGTGTATGTATTTTACAATTTATTATATTCAAGATAAGATACAGTTTTTTAGAAATGCGATGAAGTGGTTGAAACCTGGTGGCTATTTGATATTACATTTAGTAGATAGAGATCAGTTTGACCCTATTTTGCCACCTGGTAATCCATTATTATATGTATCTCCACAACGCTACGCACAGAAACGTATTACATCTACCAAGGTGAAATTTGATGATTTCAGATATAGTGCTGAATTTAAATTAAATCCTGATACAAATATTGCGATTTTTGAGGAAAAATTCAAGAATGATTCTGATGGTAAAGTGCGTAAAAATGAGCATGTTATGTATATGCCCAAATTAGATAATATTGTTGCCGATGCGCAGCAACAGGGCTTCATATTGGATAGCAAAGTAGATTTGTTGAATATTCAGTATGAGTATCAATATTTGTATATTTTTATTAAACCGGAATAATTTTAAAAATAAATAAAAATTGAAATAAAAAACTTATAAATAAATGTTAGTATAAGAATTATCTAATACTCACATTTTAAAAATTAAATTATAAAAAATGTCACAGCAAATTACCGTTGATTTAAATAATGATAGACGAGCACTTGACCCTGAGTTTAATAATGGTATGTCATTTACTCCAGTAACAATCCGATTCAAATTAGTATATACTACAACTATTCGTTTCTATACAATTTGTCCTGATTGGACTACAAGACAATTAAAGGAATTTATTAGACCTTATGTTGCTATAGATTTTGCTTTAGAAGATTTTGACATTGTAGAAACTAGACTTGAAGGTGATGAACAAGCTAGATCCATAAGAATATCAAGTAATATAACAGTTCAAGATATTCTTACAAATATGAGTTATTTGTGTATGTATATAAGACCAAGGGTTAATTAATCATTCTTATTCTTATTACTAATATTTGTTATAGTCTCTTTTTCTAATCCAGCAACAACTCGGCGCTGATGTCTCTCTACTTGTCGATCCTCTTTATATTGATTCTGTTTCTTATCTGCTAATAAAATATCTGCTTCTTCTGTAGCATATGTTTTTTCTCTACTGAATCTATTTCCTGATTTTTTCTTTCCAAATTTGGATTCATTATTTTTGCTATCTTTTCCACTCATTTTAATGCTTATTTACTATCTGATTATATTTGTTGATATATTTTTAAATCATTTGTTTATATCTTTTGTCGGCAATATAAAAATAAAAAAAATATATTACATTTTTGAAAATTTAAAGAATTCAATTCCAAAAAGTAAAAAGGGAATCAAAAAATGGACATTTATAAATGTCCAAAATTGAAAACCCAAAAAAAGTTTTGAAAAACAGTGTTTTTTTCACTTTTTGACCATAAGCATCACAATTATTTTTTAGAGTTTGGAAAAAAATGTGATGATAATTTTTTGAAAAAAATACATTTTTCTGGCTACTTTTTTATATTTCCATACTTTAGGAAATGTCGGAAATTAATGGAAATCAAAAAGTAGCCCAAGAATTTTGTTGTGTTTTATGTGACTATAATACAAGTAAAAAATCAAATTATACAAAACATTTAATAACTAGTAAACATCTTTACAGTGTTAATAGGAAACAAAATATTGCTCAAAAAGTAGCAAAAGTAGCAAAAGTAGCTTGTGAATTTATTTGTGATAATTGTGGCATAAAATATATTACTAACAGTGGATTATGGAAACATAAACAAAAATGTAAATTATATAAATCAGTAGAAACTAATTTAGAAGTTAATAATATTGAAGAAACTGACAATGAACCTAGCATATTAAAAAAAGATAATTTGATTCAGTATTTATTAAAAGAAAATTCAGATTTTAAGAATTTAATTATGGAGTTAGTAAAGAAAGACTATATAAATAATACAACTAACAATACAACTAACAATGTTAATTCGCATAATAAATCATTTTGTTTAAATGTATTTTTAAATGATACTTGTAAAGGAGCAATGAATATGAGTGAATTTGTTGATACAATCGCGATACAAATGTGTGACCTAGAGAATTTTGCGCATATGGATTATGCTAATGGCGTTTCAAAGATTCTATTAAAGAATCTTAATAATCTAGATACAAGTCAAAGACCAATACACTGTACTGATTTAAAACGTGAGACAGTATATATTAAAGAGAATAATTGTTGGACAAAGGAAGCCGAAGATAAACCAAATTTAAAAAAGGCTATTAAGCAAATTGCTTTTAAAAATATTAAACACATTAATGAATGGGTAAAGGATAATCCAGGATGTCGCGATCCAACAACAAAACAAAATGTAAAATATAATAAAATTGTAATGAACTCAATGTCTGGTGGTACAGTTCAAGAACAAGAAGATAATATAGAAAAAATTGTAAAGAATGTTGCCAAAGCAGTAACGATTGATAAATATACTGACAAAATAGAATAAATCCTTATTTATATTTTAGATAAAACTTAGGAAACATTTTAAGTGGGTCCTTATCTTTCATAGGTTTATATTTGGCAAAATGTTCATCATCTTCTTTATACATAATTTGAAGCTTAATTTCATCTACTTGTTTTGCTAATTTATTTCGCCTGGTTCCGTCTTTATAGTAATAGTAGTAATAACTGAATGAATAATACGATTGTGAGTCAATTTCTTGTATTTCTTTTTGAATAGTTACAAGTAAATCCTGTAACTCACTTTTAGACATTTTATTTATATTTATTTCAAGTTCCATAATATTAATATTATTTATTATTCATATAAAAAATAATATATTACATCTAATATTTTACATCCCAATCATTTTCTTCATACTATAAAAATAACTACCCAAATAATTATAACCAATCCTAAATAAAAAAATTCCAGCAATATATTTTATTCCAAAATTAAATATACTATAGTAACCAGTCCATTGGCGTCTTATAATTTCATCAATTAATGCTATACGAACTGCTTGTATATCCAAATATAGAGACTTACCAGATTTCTTATAATCAGATATTTGGTTCTCATATTTTACTGTAAAATCACCAAGATAGCTCATTACAACATAGTCATAATTATGAATATTTATTTTATCTTTACATTCAGAAAAAATATCAATAATTGTTTGGATATCTTCCAAGTGCTCCTTTATATGTTGCTGTTTAGAAGTAACACCTTGTTTAATATATGTCTCCATATCAGGAATTTTATTTAAAGAATTATCAATATATGTATAATCAACTAGAGAAGTCTTATCTTTGGCAGAATATGTATTTATTTCTATAAATAAAATTGGCAGCATATCAATGATAAATTGTCTGCCGCACTTGCTTATTAATTGGTCAATCGGTAAATAATACATTTTAGATAGTTAATATATATAAATATATTAAATCATTTTTAAGTTGTTTTGGGTTACATTTTTTGTTTTATAAATACATATTAATTTCAAAATAAATGTTATTATATTTTCTTGGAGTAATTATTTCATTGGTAATATTATTTTTTATATTTATTCGCATTAAATATAGATTTTGGGCAGTTCAACCAGTATATCATTTTTATGACATTTATTATATGTTTTTTAATGTAGGTATTATACGTCATGAATTGCCTGAGAAAAATCGTTATACTAATTTTATAGATATTGAGACAATTCCAGTAACTAAATTGTTAGAAGATGATCCATTAATGAAGGTTAAGTTAACAGATTTTATGGATCTAATACAACTTAACTATTTGAGAAATCAAGACAACACATTTTTTCCGGAAAATGACAATATAATACCATATTTTGAAGGACATAATGTGCCATCATTTTTCTCATTTTTTTGGCAGCCTGATGTTCTAATGGATGTTAAAACTGGCACTACTATTGATAAAAAAATGCTTGTAGGGGCAATAACCGGCAGACCATTAGTCGTCACAATTTGGAAAACAAATAATCCGGAATTAGTAAAATTTGAAACATATTATGTGGATTATTTATGCGTAAAAAAAGGATTCAGAAAGAAGAATATTGCGCCGCAACTAATACAAACACATGAATATAATCAGTGCCATAAGAATCAAAATATTTGTGTTAGTTTGTTTAAAAGAGAAGGTGAACTAACAGGTATTGTTCCGCTTACTGCTTATAATACATTTGTATTTGATATGAAGAACTGGAGAGAACCGCCAAATCCATTACACGCTAAGACAACTTTGTTAGTTGGTGATAGTCAGAACATGTTTTATTTATATAATTTTATTAATGAACTAACAAGTGATAAAAAATATAGTAAATATGATATTACAATTATACCTGAAATGACAAACATGGTAAGTCTAGTTAAAAGTAAGAATATGTATATTTATATGTTACTAACTGATATGGAAATTGAAGCAGTATATATATTCAAAAAAACTTGTACAAATATAGAAAAAGGAAAAGAATTACTGTCACTAATTGCATCTATAAATACTGTTAAACTAACAAAATTTATTCAAGGGTTCAAAAATGCTCTATGGGAAATATTATTAAATTATCCAAATTATCATTATTTAGCTATAGAAGATATTAGTGATAATAAATATATTATAAATAATATCAAGGAGAAAACATATCCAACATTTGAATCGCCAACAGCATATTTTTTTTATAATTATGCTCGTAGTCCATTTAGTTCTGAAAAGGCACTAATTATTAATTAATTTTTTAATTTTTATTTATGCGCTACAAATTTTGTCGCAACAAGTGGATGAAAAATAGCAGCCCAACTACGCTCAATATAATGTCCTACTTCTGGATTAGAATGACTGCTAACAGCGTTCAATAATTGTTGATATCTATTTATATTATGTTTAATAATATCTAATTTATTTATTGAAAATATACCCATATAGCAGAATTTCTGAACAACAGTGTTTCCAAAAAAATGTTTATACCACTTGCCATATGGTCTTAATATAGCAGGTTCTAAATGTGTATCACTGTTATTAATTCGGTTATTAGGATTTGTTGCTGCCCAATTATCTATTGTAAAATTAGCAAATTTAGTTTTAATATTGTTAGTTTGTAGTCCAAGAAATACGGCATTTTTACTATTTAATATATGATGAATAAGTTTTATAGCTACTGCTTTTTTATAATATATTTTAATAGAACCAGGTAAAAATATTGTAATCGGTGCTAATTGATTATAATTATTTACAATATGATATAAATAAGTGTGATCACATCTGCCAATATTTGGCAACTGAACTATTCTGTATAATGATGGTTTAATAAAATCTTGATTAGAACCTTTATTGTATATTGTATATTTAAATTGATTAAATGGATACTCTTTAACCCAGCTTAAATCTTCATTGTAACGAGAAACAACAATCTCAATAAGGTTAAACATATATAATATATTTTATATATATTTATTAATATATAAATATAGAATTTATTTTGCTCTGAAATGTGGTAAATTTAATATATATTTACTAATTGGTGTTAAATCAATATCACTTGATTTTATTTCAGACAATTCAAGCTCATATTTATTCTCTAATATAGCTATTTGATTTTCAATATGATGTAAACCAGCAATATCACTTTGTTTTAATAATGATTTTAAACTAGACAAATTAAATGGCTCATATCCTAGTCCTGAAACATTATTATAAACTTTTTTTTTCATTTGATCTATATTTCGGCAATGATAATGGACTAAACATAAATCTGTTAACATATATTTATCAGTAGCATAATGATTACCGTGATCTATTTCTTCATTAAATAATGACCTATTAAAAAACGATTTAGCCATTTCACCATAATCACTATATTCTCCGTGTGTAGAATTAATAACCGCATTTTGATAGCCATTAGGAACTTTAATCTTAGAAAAAATAAAATTCATCTTATAAACAGAGTGTGGAGGAAGTGTTTTTAATATATTATTAATTTTGTAACCATCACAAGATATTTTGTTAGTATTTTTATCATAAAATACAATAAATTCATCAATATCAATTGGAATACCTATTTCACCAGGTTTACAAAATCCTCTAAACATTTTTGTCATATATTCGCCTTTTTTCTTATAATCAGGTTGTCTAGTAATATTTATTTCATACTTTTTTTTTAGTTCAACTAGTGCTTCCCATGTTCCATCTTGAGATAAATTGTCAATAACATATAAATTTTTAAAACCAAACATTGAACCATAATATAATACCCATTCATTAACAATATCTACTTCACCTTTTACCATAGTAAAAATTTTAGTCATAGTATATTATTTCTATATATAATAATAGTAGTAATAATAAATAATAATAAATAATAACAATACAAATACTAGCAAATAATATTATTTATCTCGTATAGCGTGTAACCCGGGCAAATCCGTCAACAACAAAAATAATAAAAACGCCTAAAAAGGAATATAAAATAACTTCTTCGGTAACATTGTTAGTTCGTTCATCTTGTTGTTCCTCCAATAAATTAATCATATAGTTCAACTTTTCAATAAGAACTTGATTTGTATCTGAAGAATTATAATTTGTTTGTTGTTTATAACCTATTTGTTGGGGTTTATGACTTTGACTTTGATTCTGGTTTGAACTTTGGCTTTGTGTTTGTTGAAAATTAGGCACTAAATTCTTAAAGTAGCGATTTACTTGTTCATTATTCATATATACATCTTGTAAATCTTGTAAATCCATATTATCATCTTGAACAGGCTGGGGAACAAATTTATTACTATAATTATTAACATCATCTGCGTTATAATCATAATTTGTCATACCTTCTTTAGAACCTCCTTGTGACGGTCTTTGCTCTTGTTTCTGCCTCATAGATGCGGGTGGCGCTAATGGATTAATAGGTGTATAACTGGCATTTACGGGGGCTGAATTAGATCTTGGTTTATAATCTCCTAGATTATTATCAATATCATCTCCCAAATTTTTATAAATAGAATTTAGCACATTTTGAACTTTTGAATGGTCAATATCATCAAAAGATGTAGGTATTCTTTTTTGAGTTTTATTATTTGTCCTTTTTCTATTTATTATATGATTATTACTATTATAATCTGAATTTTCTATTGTTTGGGCGGTCATTGCTAAAGACATTATTCTCTTAATAAAAAATAAGATAATTATTTATTGTAACAAAACTATAAAATATAATATATTAAGTATTTTATATAGAATGGCTCTTAACAAAATGCACGGTCTTGGTTTATTATTTACTATGTTAGTTGTTATTTTAATTGTTAGTCCTAGATCATTAAATAACATGTATAATAACATTTTAGGAAGAGTAGGCTTAATTGCTTTGATTATATTTTTCGCAATGCATAATGTTACTTTAGGTTTGTTGGTAGCCTTATGTATTATTGTTGCGTCAAATATGTATATGTTTGAAGGTTTTGATAATGCGTCTATTGGCACTGGTGAGAATATAGACCCTAGTTTAATTGGCAGTGGACAAAATATTGATAACTTAAAGCAGAAATTACAGCAAGCACAGGCTAGCACTTCTACCACTGATACATCTACTACTGCGCCTGCTTCATCTACTACATCTACTACTACTGCGCCTGCTACCACTGCTACTACATCTACTCCTACCACAACATCTACTACTACTGCGCCTGCTACCACAACTACTACATCTACTGCTTCTGCGCCTGCTACTACATCTACTGCTACCACAACCACTGCTACCACACCTACTACAATTACAACATCTACAGGAGGTGTTGATAGACAGTCTGTTCAGCAAGCAATACAATCAAAATCATCTAATACTATTCCAGTAAATAAAGGTATGTTTAAATCAAAATATGATGAAGTAGCACCATCAACATCAACTTCAACTACAACTCAAGAAGCATTTAGTAGTATGTGGGCACCATATTAAAATCAAAATTAAATTTGTTATTTAATTTACTGTGTTCCTTTATTTCTTAATTTATTTTTTATATTAATTTAATATAAATGACAAATGCTTTTTCAAATATGTTTGAATATGTTCACAATCATATATTATTTCTAAATAATAGTAAATTTTTTGCTGGTATTATTATGATTTTGTTAAACATTGGTTCAAAATTTATTTCAATACAATTTAGTAAATCTACCGAGGAATATTTGAAAATGAATGTTACCAAACAAATTCTTGTTTTCTCAATGGCATGGATGGGAACTCGTGATATTTATACAGCACTTGTTTTAACAGCTGTATTTACAATATTATCAGACCATCTATTCAATGAGGAGAGTCCTTATTGTATTGTTCCTGAGAAATATAAAGTTTTAAATAAATTAGTAGACACAAATAGTGATGGTATTGTTTCAGAACAGGAAATTAGTTCAGCAATTGCTGTTTTAGAAAAAGCAAAGAAGGAAAAGACTAAAAAAGAACAGCAAAATTCATTCTTAACATTTAACACTAGTATTATAGATAGTTATTCAAATTTACATTAAAATATAATTTAAAAATATACAAGTATTATAAATATGGAGCAAAAACCTAAACCAACTAAAACTAAATTAAAATCAGATATTTATAATATACCAAAATCTACTGAAGAACAAACACCATCTCTTACACAGTCAAGTATAAAAAAAATAAATAAACCTATATCCAGACCACAAAGTAGAGCTAGTTCTATGACTACCGAGTCTGATGAGCCATCTAGTATTAGTTCTATGACTACTCAAGCTTCTTCAACAGTTTCTTCTGATGTTTCAAAATCTACTGCTTCAAAATCTACAGAATCTTCTACTTCTACCACTAGTTCTTCTAGTTCAATTCCAAGTGTGTCTTCTAAAGAATCTAATATAACTCCTAGTGTTACATTTAAAGAACCTGAATCTAAACCGGGATCTACACCAGGACCTATACCAGGACCTATACCTGGACCTATACCAGGACCTACACCTGGACCTACACCTGGACCTACACCTAGTTCTATAAGTAAAGCAGTAATTCCTCCAACTAGTTTTAAAAATATAAAAGATTTAAAAGAAGGAAAGGAAAAGAGTAAACATCCAAATTCTATTATTTTTTATCTTGACACCAATGTCTATAATTTAACTTTTACACCTCAAATGTTAGTTCCAAATGTAAGTAGTGATACAGTATTTGCTGATACCTCTTTTGAATATACAAAAAAAGGTATAATGGAAATACCAGAAGAAGCCCCAAAAGAAACAGTTTTAACTCAGTTCTTTCTAGCAAATCAATTTGAACTAATGAAAAAACGCATTTTAAGTGATATATTTGATATGCAAAAGAAACTAACATATGCTGAGGCTAAACAAGACGGTATAATTGATAATAATATAGAACTAACTGTAAAAACATTGTTCAAGGAAAACAATATAATATATATTAGTAATAAACCATATACTATTATTAAATATAAATATCGTAAGGGCAATTGGGAGACTGATATAAAGCCAGTTGAACAATTAGTTGGAATAACTGCTGACACAGAAAAAGCCGAAAAAGAAGCACGAGAAGAATTAAAACAAATTGACGAATCAATGTTATATGGTAATGCGTCAGCAAGAGGTAAAAAAGCTAAAAATGAATTAAAACAAAAAATACAAGAGCAACAAAAACAATTAGAGCAACAACAAACATTAAAACCTAGTCGCGCATTTATTCAAAGTAATGTAAAATTAAATAAAATGCCGGCATTTTTAGATTATTTGCTTGGAACTGGACTAGTAAAAAATGATCCTATAAATTTTGAACCAGATAAAGGACGAATGAATCCGTGTGAACCAATTACATTTCTACTTGTTGTTGGACTAAATGACGACACATTTGTTAATTATATAACAGGAATTGACGAGACTGATACTGGAGTAAATAAATATAATAATTATATTGATAATAAAGATAAATTAATTAAAAAAACTCAAGAATTTTTTGAAATAATTTCTGAAAATTTTAATCCAATACTGGATATGTATAATGAATTATCAGATAAAATAAAAACGAATATTGACAGAAATCCATTTCAGACAAAAGATAGAATACTAAGATTAGTAGAACAAAAAAAAGCGTATATGAAAAATATTAAATTATTATCACAAACACTTCTTGAAATTTTTAGATTACAGAAACCATATTTTCAAAGTATTGTTGAATTATTAGAATACATTAAAATAAACTATGTAAAAATGATTGGTTATAAAAAGAGTTCAAAAGCACCGTTAGCTGATAAATGTATAGATTATGACTTAGAAGTTTTTAGAGCATTAGCTAATGGTATTACTACAAATACAACCTTAGAAAAATATCAAAAAATGTATGAAGGCAATATTACAAGTTATAATTCTAAACATTTAAAATGGTTTGATACTAGTTTTGAAACAGAATTTGAACAAAAAGAACCAAATATAAATACGACAAATGAAATGGAAAAATTTAAAAATAATATGCGAATTTTATTTATTGAAAAGAAGCAATATGAAATATATTTATTAATTATTATGTTTTATTGTTTTACAAATCAAGCAGATATATGGAAAATGTATTTTGAAATGTTACCAGATTTTATTCAATCAATTTCAAATGAAACCAAGGATAAAGTATCCAAATTACAGAATGAACTAACAAATTATAATAATTATGTAGCAAAATTAAAAATAGATAATAAACCTGTTTTAGATGATACGGTTATGTTATCAAATTTTAATAAAATAATGACTGAAACTAAGGATTTTGGTTCTGACTATGATTTATATAATCTTTCCAAGAAAGATAGTTTCTTATCTAAAAAGAATCCTGTTACTGAACAAGAGAAGCGTTTCATAGATTTAAAAGAAAGAGAAATAGATGTTTATGAGTCTATTGTATTATTTACATATTTACTAGAATTACGATGTCTAAGACAAAATTGTGTATATTCATCTGAGTCAAATATTTTTAAAGTTCAAGAAGAAATTGCTGTTACATTTGATTATTATTACAAAAGTATAAAAAATAGTATTACTACAGGTTCTGTTTTTATTTTACCAAGATCTTTAATGTGGTCAACAGAAGAACTGAGTGAACCGGAAAATCAGAAAGATATTGATTATATTCAAACAAAAATAAATTCAAATGAATTAACAGAACGACTATATAGACAAAAATTTGTTTTAGTTGAAAAACTAAGAAATGATTTGAAAAAATACTGTGAAAAGATTCATGAATTAATAGAGCCTGTAATAGATGCTAATGGTATAACACAGATTTGTCGTTTATTTCAATCTCCATCTGGTTTAGGTTCATCTTTAACAATTGATTTATTAAATTTTCCGGCATATGAAACAAAAATTTGGAAATGGGCAAATGTTAAAAATAATGAAATAGAAGTAGGGTTATCTGAAGCATTTAATACTCAAATGAGTCGTATTTATGGATGGAGTAATATAAATGGTCTTCGTATTGATATTAATAATGATGGTGAACAAGATATTTTTAATCAAGATTGGATTATAACAGATAATTATCTTGGTATAGGACCAGATAATACAGCAATAAATACATTATTAAAAGAATTAAATGGATCTCCTGATGATGAAGCTAAATTAGACAGAATTAGAGCACTATTAAAGTGCGAACTTATTATTTTTCAGATGAGTAATGAGAATAATGGTGAATTAAATTATGAAGAAAAACAATACGATATAACATCTAATAAAACTACTAGTATAATGAAAGGAGGAGCTATATTTTCTGATCTAATAGAAATTCGCAAATCATTTACTCTAATTTGTGATAAATTAGATTACAGCCCTGGTAATAATTTTTTGTTTTTACTAAAACTTGTTAATAATGATGAAACTCAGCAGAAAATAAGTTATAAAATGGTATATAATTTAGGTGTTAAACCTGACAATAATTATTTATATTCTTATGAAACAATACAAGAAAAAATGTTGTATATTGACATATATATACGGTATATTTGTAATAATGAATCAGAAGAAGAAATAATACAAATGGAAAATAATAATAACAATATAGATCCACAAATAAGACAAGATAGTCTAAATGAAGAAAGTAAAAGAGAAAGAGAAATAGAAAATGAAATTGATAGACCTAGTATTCTAAGAACAGTATCATTATTAGATAGAGATATTAGTAATATGCCTATAAGTGAACTAAAAAAAACACTGTCAGGTATTAAAAGAGAAGTAACTAGAAGTAAAAATATTATAAAGAGTTTAAATAATCCAGGTCCAGAACATCCGTCTATAATAAGATTAGCAAATTATGAAGCAAAGAAAAAAGAAATTGAGACAAGAATAAAAGAGATAGAACAAGAAGAGAGTGGTTTACAATTTGGATCAATGAAAGGTGGAGATGGTAATGAGAATCCAAGAGAACGTTATTACGCAGCACAAGGGTTACAACAAGGACTCAAAGATACAAATTTAAATTACAATCTAAGACAGCAACAGCAGCAACTTCTTTATCCATATGCTCCAATGCTACCATATCAATATGCTCAGCAGCCAGTATATCCTTTAATAAAACCTCCAGTAAATCCTTTACTCGGTGCTCAAAAGACAACAAATGCTACACAACTACAAGGAATAAATCCATTTCTTTATGGTCAACAACCAATAAATCCATTGCAGCAATATTCATATGCCAAACAAATGAGTTATTTAAATAAAGCTTTGGAACGGGAATCTAAATTGGCATTTTACGCAAATGTAGAACTAACATTGTATCCAGGTAAATCAGTATCGGCTTTACAAAAAACATCAGCACTATGTAGCGCAAATTTTAATGAAATTAGAAGATCATTGGCTGACATATTTGGACTACAATATTATCAAGCGCCAATTGATGATGCTTATATTTATCAAGGTAATAATCCAAATAAGATAAATAAATATTTTTCCGAAAATTCTCTTTCTAAATCAGATTCATTAGACTACTCAGAACCAAGTCCAAAACCAACTAATAAGGAGAAGCGTGGTGGTTCTGGTTCTATAAGAAATTTAAAATTGAAAAAAAATAAAAGTAGAAAGATGAGAAAATAAAATATTATTAATATTAATAAATGAAAATTAATGATTTAGCTATTAGTTGGCTGCTTCATTCAATCAAAATACTACTTGGTGATGAAAGCATAAGGCGATACATTATTTTAAATACTATACATAATTTAAAACATACATTAAAAAAAGATATTCGCACATTTGATCCTTTTGTTAAAAAAAATAAGACAAGACAAGATAAATATAAGATTATTGAAAAATATTTAGATTATGTAATAACATTAGATGATATTGTAGTATTTACGGCTACTAATATTCAGCAACATGAGAATGATAATGAGACACATTATCAATCATTTATTGTAGATAATGATAATAAAAAAGTATATGTAATAGACCCAGCTTTTGATAAAAAACAAGAAAACTATATTGGTATTTATTATGCTGAAGTCACACACGAATCTATAAAACCATATTTTGAAACAAAAGGGTATAATGTTAGTTTTATTTATCTAGAAAAACCAGCACAATCAACTAAAAATGACGTATTTTGTCAAACATGGTCTTTATTAATTTTATTAGAAATACTTGAAAATAAAAAATATAAGCAAGATGGTCTAGAAATAAAAATACCCAAATTAGAATTAGAACGGTATAGAAAGATATTAGAGTTTTATAAAGCTATATTTAAAAATATGCCAGAGTTACAAGAAAATCTAAGAGAGGAATATAAAGGATCTATTACTGATACTGCGACTATTACTGATGCTGCTACTGATGCTGCTACTATTACTGTTTATGAAGATTTATTAACAGAAGAACAAAAACAACAACTGTTAGAAATAGATGCTTATGAATTGTTAGAAAGTATGGATGAGTATGATATGAAAAATTAAAACTGTAAAAAATTGAAAAAGTATTTGATTTATTTTTCTTTTTATTAAAATAAATTAAAATAAATCAAGTAATAATAAATGTCACTTTTATTAAAAATAGACAACCTGATTGAAGGTAATGTTGTAAAACGACCTTCTAAATTTGTAAAAAGCCCATATGTTGCCGATATTATTCCTTTGTTAGAATCAGAATTAGATAAAGAAAAAGACAAAGAAGCAAATACCATTCTAGGACACAGTGCTGCTCTCGGATGCTGTGGACTATGTGACGCAGGAGCAAAAATACTGATGAAAGCAATTGAACCTAAGACTAAGTCAAAATCCAAGGTTCAAAATAAAGAACAGCTTAGTTGTACATATCGTATCTATTTATCTATTCTTTTAGAACGTGAAACTGAAATTATTGTTGGCATCCATCCAAAGTTAGCAGAAGAACTAACAGAAGCCGCATTAAATAAAAATTTGCTGTCAAAACTACAAAATATAAAAAGATATAAGCGCGAAACTGTGCTTTTTGTAGAAGATAAAATAGATTCACGCTTTGATTTTACAGGCGTAGATTGTAATGGTATTCCATTTATAATGGAAGTAAAAAATGTGCCGCTTGCTGATTATGAAGATATTACAGCAAAAGATAGGAAGGGAAAATGCTATGATGATAGAGCAATAGACACAAAAGTCGCATATTTTCCAGATGGCTACCGAAAGAAAAGTAGTGATCCAGTAAGTCCACGTGCGTTAAAACATATACGCGAAATGACACTTATTAAAAGTAAGACAGAAATTCGTTGTATAATGTGCTATGTTATACAACGAACAGATGTTAACTGTTTTCAGCCGTCTATTATAGATCCTGAATATAGAGAAGCTGTAAAGACAGCTATTGAGACAGGTGTTGAAATAATTACACTGGTTGTTAATTGGACTAAAGAAGGTGAAGCATATTTTGTAAGAGATGATTTACCTATAACACCATTTTATTAAAAAAATTTAAAAGCCTATAAAAATAAATTTTTTATTTTAATACTATATTATATGGATCAAGAACCAAGAACATATATTAATAATGTACGTAATAATGACGATTTAGATGTCGGTGTATTAAATCGTCTAGAAACATTTATTCGTGGCTGGACAGTTATTGAAGATGAAGATAGAGCGTATCGTAGAGCAAAACGAGTATTTGAAAGATTTAGAGACAATGACACCAATCAAGATAAAATAAATGAACTAAATGATATTTTGAATAATTTGGCAATTCATTTACAATTTATGATGGATATGGCACAAGATGGCGATGGAACACCAGAACAAATAGATGAAATACAAGATATAATTAATACGATTGAAGGATTAATTGAAAATCGTGGAGGTCAACAACAGAATCAATATGTAGCGCAAGGAAGAAAAAGACGCAATACTAGAAAATCTAAGAAATCTAGAAAATATAGAAAATCTAAGAAATCTAGAAAAAGCAGACGTTATAGAAGATAAATTATTTATATGTCTTTAGTGTTCTTTTCTTATTTTTTTTTAATCGTTTTGAATGCTTTATATGCTTCAAGTAACTACGCTTCAAGATGCTTTGCTTACCAAAAGCTTCCGGTTTTATAATATATTTCTGTTCCTCTGTATAAATACTTTCTGACATATCTTCTGGCATTCTGCCAATAGAACAAGACCTACAAGAAAAATCCATTATATTCACATATTTTATTCCAAGTAATTGAAATAAATTATATATTTGCTCCAACGATAAATTCATAATGCGTTCTTTTTTACCAAATCCAAAAATTTCTAATGCTGGTTTAACCAAATCCTTCCTTTTTAATATATCTTTTACAATATATGTTAGTCCATTTTTATAAATTAAATTAAAAGTTGTCCAATCATTAAGACGACTATATTTTGTATCAGTTGGATTAAATAATTGCTCATAACTAACAGACCCATCTGTCGCCGTCTTTTTTAAACGTATATCAACTACTTGTATTCCAATTGTTGTATATACTTGTTTAAGTGGTCGTGGTATTTCTTCTGTTGAACTATCCATATAAAATGAAAAATTCTTATTAGCTAAAAATGTAGTTAAGTCAGATGATCTTTCTAAATTTTTACTTTTTGATAATTTTTCAAAACCTGTATCACTAGCTTTGCCAGATAATGAAGCCATTACATTTCTGATATAATCAGTTTTAGATTGATGCTTATATGCGCTAACAATTTCTTCAGTTTTACTTGTTGGTAATGATGAAAAATTTTTATTAATACGGTCAATTATATCAGGATTTCTAAATATATTTCCTAGTGCGTTTACATCTGGAACACAAGCTTGACTATAAACACGTACATTATGTTTAAAATATGCGGAAATTGGTAACTGAGATGGCCAAGGTGATAATAAATCT
>JACCDO010180367.1_pt1 | contig 18636 bp, 16 predicted proteins | sample 7446101 | NCBI WGS metagenome assembly JACCDO01 (sample SAMN15323440, study PRJNA562643) | freshwater metagenome | isolation source: river surface water | place: USA:Blue River Watershed | collected 2017-08-16 | reverse complement strand
TTTGCTCAACTTAATAATAAAATGGATGGAAATCTTGAAAAAATCCGTAATGTTGGTAAATATATGATTGAAATTTGGAAAGCAGTTGGTATGGATTTAGAACATGTGGAATTTCTTTGGGCAAGTGATGAAATCAATGCTCGTCCAGCGGAGTATTGGGGACGTGTAATGGAAATAGCGCGTTTAAATAATGTATCGCGAATTAAGCGATGTTGTACAATTATGGGGCGAAGTGAAGATGGAGATAATATGAGTAGTGCTCAAATCTTTTATCCGTGTATGCAAGCAGCAGATATATTTTTCTTAAAAGCGCATATTTGTCAATTGGGTATGGACCAACGAAAAGTAAATATGTTAGCGCGAGAATATTGTGATATGACTAAACCAAAAATACGTCATAAACCTATTATATTATCACATCATATGATAATGGGTTTAAAGAAAGACCAAGAGAAAATGTCAAAAAGTGACCCAGATTCGGCAATATTTATGGAAGATAGTGAAGCTGATGTAATTCGCAAAATTCGTGGAGCATATTGTCCAGAAGGAGATGAAGATTTTGATAAAAATCCAGTAGTTGATTATATTAAACATATTGTTTTTGGATATTATGGATATTTTGATATAGTTGACAAAGATGGAAATTTAATGGAAAAGTATGTAGAATTTGATAAATTTGCGGAAGATTATAAAAATAAAGTGTTACATCCAAGTGTAGTTAAACCAAGTTTAGCAAAAGCAATTAATAGTATAATTGAACCTGTTCGCAAACATTTTCAAAATAATATGGAAGCAAAAGAGTTATTAGAAAAGGTAAAAAGTTATAAAGTAACTAAATAATTATTTTATGAGTAACGGATTTATACCGTTTTTTTTTGATTTTGTCGCATATAGAAGATTTTCACTTTTGCTGACATTTCATACAGGAAAACAAAAATAGATTTTTTATTTATTTTTTTGGTATATTAACAAAAAGTCGCTATAATACAATTATTGTGAGCTTGGTGCTGCCGAAGCAGCCCTTTTATCAACCCAAACTCTAATCATTCTTGTAGCTTTAAACACGTCCCTAGCTGCCTCCGCAGCTTGATACGCTGACCATGTCGCAGCTGCTTCAGCAGCCGATTCCACAGCCATTTCCATATATACAGGTCCAATATTAGCAATCTTAGCATACATAGCAGCCGCATTTTTAGCTCGATACGCAGCCACACAAGCTTTTTCTTCCGCATCATCAAGTTCAAGCATACGCGTAGGATCAGTTACATAGAAATACGCTTCTTGAGCATACGCTACAGCATATTCCATACTTTGAACCGCACGAGTAAGCGTGACAGCATCTAGACTTCCAACAAGGCATCCAGCCTTCGCAAGAGAGTCACGAGCAGCATTTACTAGTTTAAGCGCATTTATGCGCGCATAACCGTACGGAAGATCAGCAACCGTTGCGGAAACCGCAGCAAAAAGATTGTTAGCTTCTACGTACACGCGCGCGATTGTTTCAGGATAATCAAACGGATCATTCGATCCATAACGTTGGTTCATCCCATAAACAGATGCGAATGCCGCATTAAATGAAGCTCGTATCGCATCAAATTCGTACAGAGGATCAGACACAGCGTTAGCTTCAGCCCAAGCATGGGCAAAAAGTTTACGCAAATGTTTATCTCTGACTTCTTTCCAAATCGTCTCCGCATTCGCAACACACTTTATAAGTGAGTGCCAAAGCAGTAACGATTGCCTTTCCTCATCGCAAAGAAAAGATGTCAAAGGCGCGAGGCCGGACATCTTTATATTTAAGTACTTAATATTTTGATAATATTTTAAATTTATTTTTATCTATCATTTTTTTTTCAAACAAGTAAGAAAGTAATTATTTTATGAGTAACGGATTTATACCGTTTCCTATTTTTTTGATTTTGCCGCATATAGAAGATTTTCACTTCGCTGACATTTCACTCAGGAAAACAAAATAGGTTTTTCTATTTATTTTTTTTTTTGGTATAATACAAGCTTTCGCTATATACAATATTATACACCTTTCGCAGCCACATACGCAGCGCGAGCCGCAGCCCAAGCTTTCACAACAGTCTCCGTTTTATACACATCTCTAGCCGCTTTCGCAGCCACATACGCAGCATCAGCAGTAGTTTCAGCCTCAGCCGCAGCAGCAAGCTGAGTCGTGATAACATCCACATCATGTTTCGTTACTTTGACGTGGTGTATAAGCACTTCATAATCACAGTGAGGTCCATATAAGTTTACAGCCCTATCCAGATTCGCAGCCGCTATTTTAGCCTCTTCTTTGACCGCACTTAAAGCTTCATTCGCTTTTCGGTGTGACCATTGAGCGCGACGATATTTAGCAGCGGTTTCTTCAACCGCCGCATCAAGCGGAGTCATAAAACCTCGGATATACCGACGCGCTTCTTGAGAATACGCCACAGCATACGCCATGCTGTGAAGCGTTTCTTCAAGTGTGTCGCCGTAAAAAATCGTTTGCTCGAAATGCGAGCTAAGAACGTTCTTTTCAGCTTCACGAAGATGATAGCTAGCACGGTTTATCAGGTCAGCCGCCTTAACGCGCTTATCATGATCCTGAAGAGCATCAAACTCAACACGGACCTCAGTCACAAACGTGACCATTTTGTCGTATTTACGACGAATCACTTTCACGCTTTCCTCCGGATTACGCTTGGAAGATGTCGAAGGCGCAAGGCCGGACATCGTTATATTTTAAACATTTTATATTTTTATAAGTATTTTTTAATTATTTTTATCTATCATTTTTTATTATACCATGATATAAAAAAGTAACTTAATAAGTGTTGTTTATGAGTTAATGGCTTTCATTGCCATCTTTTTTTATTTTATTTTTAATATAATATGGCATATACACAATTTATTTTTTAATACATTATATACACTAAACCTGACCTCGCGGAGCTCTTTCTTCAACATCCGCAAGATGTTCCCGACAAAAGTCAAGCCTATCCTTCGCATGTCTAAGCGTCAACTCCGTATTTCTTGAAGTTTCAAAAGCTACTCTAGCAATATCAACTCTCCTTATTAAAAGGTTCTTCATTTCCGCTGTAAGAGCAGGCATAGAAGAACGTTGAGAAAGTTGATAAGCCTCCTTAGCAGTATTCATTTCATTTATAGCCTCTGTTAGAGCATTTTGAGCAGCATCAAACGCAGCCTGAGCATCAGTAACCCTAGTCTGAGCATCAGTAACCCTAGCCTGAGCATCAGCAAGCTCAGCAGCAAGCTCACTCATAAAATCGTTTTCCTCAAAATTGTTGGACATATTAGTCAACAAATCAAGGTAAATATATAACATTTACTTTATTTACAATATGTATATTATTTATTTTTATGTATCATTTTTTATAAATATATAAAAAAAGAAGTAACGTAAATATTTTTTTTTTATAATAAATCTTTAATTATGAAAATCTTCATAATCAATAAAAGATAATTTATTATTTTTGACATAATAAATTGAAATCGGTTTTTGATTTATATATGGTTCAATTTTAACTCTATCATTTAGCATATTACGAATAGATTGAATATATGATTTTGAAGGTTTAATTTTATGTAGATTTTGTATATTCTTATGTATAAAAATAAAGCTTTTTACATATGTTGTAGAATGGTCTAAATATTTATTTCCATTTTTTTCAATATATTCATACATATTTCCTGTTAAATAAGCACGTTCTTTTTTTACATAATAATTTGTATAATGTTTTTTAACTATATTTAACTCATCATAAGTTATTTTTACTACAATTCCATATACGGATAATGATCGAACATTATATAATGTAGCAACAGATGTTTTATCATTATTATCACAAAAAACGCGAACACAATTTCGCATAACTATATTTTTATATTGAATTGATTCAATAGTACGTTGAATCATAGTGCTTAATGAAGTAATATTTAGATGATCGTAAATAGAAAGATAGCATTCATTGGGTTGTAAAGAAAAAAAAGAGTTCATTATTCATTTACGTTTATTCTTTTATTCTTTTATAATATAAATAATATCTTTAAGTTATTTTATTTTAAAAATAAAAAAAAGTGATTTATAAAATTTAAAAGAATAGTAACTATTCTTTTAAATATATATTAAAAATATATATTTAAAATAAATATTTAAAAAAAATGGTAAATAATAAATATAATAAAGGAGTAAAAGATATATTATGTGTAGATGACATAGATTGTAAAAATAAAAGATGTTTTAAGCTACATAATGAACGTAAACGTTTAAATATATGTAAATTTGATGTATTTTTTGTTCCATATAAAGATGACGGATGTCATTTTGAAGATTGTACTCATGTTCATCCTAAAAGAAATGCTTTTTATATTCAAAAAGATAAAGATTTTGATCATTTAATTGAATCTGTTGTAAATCATCTTGAATTAGATGATACATCTTTAATTATTGAAGATTGGAAAGTAATAATGAATAATTTATATGGAAATAACTTTGATGAATTATATAAAGAATTATATACATATTGTACAAATATTAATTATTTAAGTTTTCAATTAGAAGCTTTACAATTTTATGACACAAAAAGTTATATATATTATTTAGAAAGTATATTATCAAATATATATGATAATCATCAAAAATTTGATGTGCTACTAAAACGTATGATTTTTCAATATAATGAAAAAAAAGATGATTATATACTTTTATGTAATAAATTAAACGAAGATATTCAATATGTATCTATGTATAAACATAATGCTAAAAAAATGTTATACCAAAATTATGGTATAAATATTAATTTTTAGTAGCTAATATATTTAATTATTATAAATTATAAATATATACTTTTTTAATATAATTTTTATAATATATATAATTTTTATAATATATATAATATTTATAATATTTTTTAATAAAATTATTTTATTATTTTATATCTATTTCTTCTATATCAATTAAATCTATATAATTTTCATTATTACTTTCATTTATTTTAACACAAGAAATTGTAATTGGTTTAGTAATAATATTTGAATCTAATTTTTTACGATCATTTAGCATATTACGAATATATTTCAAATACTCTATTGAAGGTTTAACTTCAAAATTATTTAGTACATTGTTATGTACAAAAAAATATGATTTTCTATTACAATATTCATAAACTTCTTCATCACATATATGTGAAGCCATTTTATATGATAAATGTACATCAGTGGTATATAAAGTATAATTTTTATGGTATGATTTTAATAAATCTAATTCATAAAAAGTTATTTTAACAAGAATACCATAAACAGTTTCCCACATATCTTGATGTACTGAAGCGATTGAACTATTGTCATTATCATTATTTATACAAAATATACGTTTATATCCTCTTAAATAACAATTTTTATATAAAATTGTATCAGATTTACGTTCAAATATAGTAGATAATACTTCAATGGATAAATGACCGTAACTAAAAAAATAGCATTCATTATCATTTAAAATATCAAAAATATCACTATTTTCGTTCATCGTAAATAAAATAATGAATATAGATTATAATCTTAATTTATAAATTTAATTTGTTATATATTTAATTTTCATTTTTTTTATATCTTTTAATTATAGAAATAAAATTTTAAATAAAATGCCACCTAAAGGAAAAAAAGGAACACCAATGTCTTTGGCTGAATATCGCGGAAGTATAGCTACTATAACAACAAATCAATCAACACCTAGAGCAACACCTAGAGCAACACCTGGAGCAACACCTGGAGCAACACCTGGAGCTGCCGCACCTCATATGACAGATCAACATAGATTATTTTCATGTCATTCTGGGTTAAATGGTGTTGCTCAAAAAATAAGAAATATAATTAGAGAAAAACGTGGTGATAGAAGAAGAAATGAAATTTTTGGAACATTAAAAAGATGTTTACACATAAGATATAGAGATAATTTAAAACATACACCTGGAAAGATAAGAACTGTTACTGAATTAATAAATGCTCTTAGACCAATGTTTACACATTTAAGAACCATTATAAATACTCCAACAACTATCTTTAATATTAATACAATATTACAGGTAAATAGAAGAAATATTCAAGGAGCTATTGACCATTTTTCAATTATATGTTCTTTAATAAAAATATCCATGATTGTTAATTATTTAAATACGAATAATTATGATATTACTAATATTAAATATGTTAAAAATAGTTCTTATTTACCAGGAAGACCTGTAGGATTACCTGATAATGAATTTTTTTCCGCGGATGAATTAGAAAAACAAAATATAAAACGATTTGGAACTTTTGCTAATAATTTTTGTCAAAATATTGATTGGAATTCAGCTTTTACAGATGCTACACTTACACCAAATTTTAATTTTTTAAATAATGATGATAAAGCAAAAATTCAAATCATACGATTATTTTCATCAATAATGAGAATTTTTCACAGTCATAATTTTGAAATTAGAGCAACACGTGGAAGAGATAATAAAATATATTCAACACAAAATGATATATTTAAAACATACAACCCAGATTTTGAGTTTATACCATATTCATTTGATACTTTTTTGAATGAATTAAGAGAAGGTCTTAATGTTACAAAAAATAATATTATAGTAAATAGTGGAAAATTACCTCAACGTCCCGTAACAAAATTAGTAAAAATTAAAGAATTATTTAAAAGTAATTATAATAAAGAATATAATCGTAATGTTCAACATATTATTCCTGGAGGACAATTTAATGAGAGTTATTTTTTTAATGCCATGTTAATACCTGTTGGTAATAATAATGATATACCAATTTATTTAAATATTTTTGATATAACGAATTATGATGATTGTCTTAATAAACAAATTCTTTTTAATACATTAAATGAACTAACCAATAATGATACATATAGATTTAATTTAATAGGTGTACCAGTAGGTACACCTGCGCATCAAAATATTAATGTAGCAAATATTCATAATACATTATTTATAACATTATTAAAAAATTTAAATGAAGGTTATGGTCCAAAAATAACAACAAGGTCAAGATCTCCTATTTTAACATCAATTCCACAAGAATTATATATATTTGATAGTACTATAGGTTGTCCTCCTCCTCCTGTTGTTCCTGTTGTTCCTGTTGTTCCTGTTGCTCCTGTTGTTCCTGTTGTTCCTCCTCCTGTTGTTCCTCCTGGTAGTGGTCGTGGCCCTGGTCGCGGTGGTCGTGGCCCTGGTTCTGTTCATTCTGGTCGTGGTTCTGGTACTGGTCGTGGTGGTCGGTAGTTATTAATAAAAATAATTATATTATTTTTAATTAGGTTATTTATATTTTATAATATTTATTTGAATTATATTTTTTCTACATCAATAAAACTTATATATTTTTCATTATTACTTTCATTTATTTTAACGCACGAAATTTTTATCGGTTTAGTAATAATTGAAGGGTTTATTTTTTTTCTATCATTAAGCATATTTCTTATTGATTGTAAATAAGTTTCAGAAGGTTGTATTTCTTTTTCATTTACTTCATTTTTATGTATAAATACATATGATCTTTTAATACGATTTTCTAAAATACCTTCTTTTGATACATCTGGAAGCATTGAATATGACAAACTAACATCTATAACATGTAAATCATAATTTTTATGATACGATTCTAATAAATCTAACTCATCATAAGTAATTTTAACAATAATACCATAAACAGATTCCCACATTGATTTATAGATAGAAGCAACAGCTTCATTATTATTATTTACGCAAAAAATTCTTTCAAATCCTCTTCTATAGCAATTTTTATATAAAATTGATTCAACATCACGTTCAAATATTGACGCTAAAAATGTAATTGATAGATTAGCGTAACTAAAAAAATAGCATTCATCTTCATTAAGATAAAAAAAAGAATTTTCCATTATCGTAAATAAAATATAGTTTATAATATATTTTATAAGAATAAAAAGTAAATATTTTTTTTTTCATTTTTTTATATATTTTTATATAATAGATTAATATAAAATGTCCCGTAGTTTAGGTAACTTTATACCATCAATGAGTGAGGCTAAACATACACCACGAAGACCTGGTGCTGGTGTTCCTGTAGCTCCTGTAGCTGGTAATAATGTACACACAGATTTTTCGTGTGGTCGTGGAATAGATCATTTATGTGAAACTAAAATACAAAGAATTATTGGTTCGCAAGAAGCTACACGAAGTATTTATGGTATAATAAAACGTTGTTTACATTCAAGATATACAGATAATTTAGCACCACCTGTTCCTCCTGGAGCAATAAAAATTAGAAATATTCATGAACTAAGAATTGAACTTAGACCAATGTTTAATCATTTAAGAGACATTATTATAACTAATAATAATTTTAATATTAATATTATAGCACTGAATCATAGAAGAGCAATAGAATCAGCAATAGACCATTTTTCAGTAATATGTGGACTTACAAAATTAGCAATCATTATTAATTATTTTAAAGAAAACCATTATAGAATTACTGATATTAAATATATACAAAATAGTTCTCTTTTAGATGGTTCACCAGCAACAGAACGTAGAAGATATAGTGATCTTCAAGCATTATCAATAAATACTTTTGGCGATTATCAGAATAATTTTTATATGAATATTGATTGGAATTCAGCATTTACTGATAATACTTTAACACCAGGCCATGCTCAACTTAGAAATGATGATAAAGCAAAAATTCAAATCATACGATTATTTTCATCAATAATGAGAATTTTTCATAGTCATAATTTTGAAATTACAGCAACACGTGGAAGAGATAATAAAATATATTCAACACAAAATGATTTATTTAAAAGCGGTTATACAAATAATCATGATATCAATATACCTGATTCATATTCATTTGATAAGTTTATATATGAAAAAAATATTGGTACAAAACATAATTCATATTTAAATAATGATAAAAAGCCAGTTAATTTTGTAAATATAAATAATATAAAAAGAACACATAATCAACAATATACTCCTGGTCTAACAGCAGCATTACAAGCAAACCCCAATCTCTTTAATGTTAACTATAAAGAAACGTTTTTAATAAATGTAAATGATTTAGATAGATTACCAATTTATTTAAATATTTTTGATGAAGCTAATCCTGATGATATAAATAATAAAATCACACTTTTTACAACTTTAAATGATTTAATTATAAATGATACACATAAGTTTACAAAAAGAGATAGAACAACTATAGATATTAATATAGCAAATATAAACAATACTTTATTTATACGATTATTAAAAGATTTTAATCCTACTTATGAACCTAAAAGATTAAGTAGTGAAAGAAGACTTATTACAACTATACCAGCATGTATGTATATGTTACCAGATACTTATCATAATTTTATGATTTGGAGAGCTCAACAAAATATAATATTAGCTCAAGAAAGAGAAGCAGAAGCAATAAGAATAGCACAAGAAAGAGAAGCAGAAGAAATAAGAATAGCAGAAGAAAGATTAAGAATAGCACAAGAAGAAGAAGCAGAAATGGCAAGAATACAAAATCAATTAAGAAGAGCACGTAATGAAAGATTAAGATTAGAAGAACAAAGAAGAGTTAACAATTCTACAATTTATGATATAAAACAACCAAAAGGTATAGCTAAAATTAAAACATTTATAAAAAAATCAGGTAGTGAGTTAAGAGAATTAGCTAAGAAAATATCAAATGAATTGGCAAAAAATGGAATAACTACATATACTTTTGCCCAAATAAAAGACTACATAAAAACTCATCATTCATATAATTTTAAAAATAGTAGCTAAATATAATAATATTTTTTATATTCATTTTTATAACAATTTTTTTTTCATTTTTTTATAATATTTTTATTTAATTAAATTAAATATTTTCATAACCTAATATTACAATTTTTTCATTAGATTCATCATATTCAATATTTTTAAAACTTTCTGTTTTTACATCATAATAATAATAATGATAATATTTATCAGTATTAGTAAATATATTTGTTACGCATAATATCATTATTTTTTTAAATGATGTATTTTCAATCTTTTTCCGGTCATTTAACATTTTACGAATTTCAGAAATATATATTTCAGATGGTAAAATCCTATCATTATTTATATAATCATCACATATAAATACATATGGTAATAATAAATCACTATCAATGTATTTTAATAATATTTTAGAATCTTCTTTAACAATCATTGTAGATTTTACATGAGATGATGTATATTCTATACGAATATTTTTTAAACTATAGTTTTTATGGTATGATTTTAATAAATCCAGTTCATCATACGTTATTTTAACAACAATACCATAAACAGATGAATCAGGGTCATAATGGATTGAAGCAATAGAATTATTATCTTTATTTACACAAAAAATACGAACAAAATTTCGTAATATACAATTTTGATATAAAATTGAGTCACGTTCACGGTTTAATATTATGGATAGTAAATCAATATTTAAATTAGCGTAACTAAAAAAATAGCATTCATTATCTTGTAATATGAAAAATGAATTTTCACTCATTATAAATAAAATAATTAAAATATTATATTTAATTTTACATTAAAAAGTTTTAAGTTATTTTTTTTCATTTTTTTTTTCATTTTTATATTTTATAATTATAGAATATATAAAAATAGAAAATGGCATCAATTGGAGTACCAGCTGGAGGATTTATAAATAATTCTCATACACTGTTTTCTACAAACTTATTCTGGAAAAACTAATTTTACAAAACAAGAAATAGAACAGTGTAGTTATACTAATTAATTAAAAAATAATAGATAATAAATAAAAAAATAATAGATAATAAATAAAAAAATAATAAAAATAATTATCAATTATAATAATAGTACAATACTATTATTATGAGTAGTTCTAAAAAAAATAATTTAACAAAATATATTAAAAAAGTGTATAAAGATTTAAATTATGAAAATAAAGAGCTTATTAAAAAATTAGATTCTAAATTAAAAGAAAATAAACCAATTATTTATGAAAATGATTACGATTATGATGATTTATTTTTAAATGCTTTAACTCAAACAAATGATTATATTTTTGAAGTATATTTTTTAAAAGAAGATATCATACCTATAAAATTAGAAAAAGATGTAATTGGAATAAAAAGTATAAAAATAAATGCACACGTGAAAAATGATTTAATGAAATTTGTGTATCAAATGTATTATACTCGCCATTTAAAAAAAACATTTTCAACTTTTTTTAATTATTATAAAAACGATTTAAAACAATTTCAAATTTTTTACAATAAAGATATATATATAAAAGTTATGATTAAAAAAAAATTAAAGTTAAATGTAACAAGTAGAGAAGAGTATACATATAATTATGTTAAATATGTACCTCAAAATAGTGAAGAAGCATATATTTCAGCTACATTATTATTTAATCAAAATTCAATAGAATTTTTAAAATATCAAGATTTAAAATATTATTTACATAATAAACATATTAAAAATTGGGATTTAATGGAATATTTCCGCACTTCAATGAATAATATATTACCCATAGATTCGCGATTTAGATTAATGTTTCATAGTTCAACAATATTATATTTTATAGGACATCGTCCAAATAATGATTTTGATGTAATGATATATTGTAAACCAAATAAACCAGAGTTTTATGATCCATTTCGCGAATTTGAGAAAATTGAAAATGAAAAACATATAAATGAAAATCCAAAAGGAATGTATGATTTTTTATATATCAATTCAGGAAATGCGAATATTGAAAAACCTTTTTATAATGATTATACACATGTATGGGCTCAAACATATGGTGCACAAGATTTTAATGAAGTGCGAGCTTATGGAAAATATCATATGTATTATTTGGGAATTAAAAGTACAACAATATTTATGGATATTATTAAAAGACGATTACGAGCACGACCGAGAGCATTAGCGGATTTAATAGCATTGCGAATAAAATATGGATTTAAATTTACAATACCAGCACCATTAGAATTTGTAAAAATGTTTTATAAAGTAAAAGAGTTAAATAAAAATAAAATAAATAATTTAATTAAAAAAGGAGGTATATTAACAAAGAATCATAATATTGAAGAAATTCAAATAAATGAAGCAATTGATATGGAAAAATTTTATAAAACAATACAATGGGCATTAAAAACGCGTTATCATATAATAATGAGTATTGAAGAAATACAAAAGAACTTTGTAAAAAATAATTCAAATAATAAATTATTAAAATTAGAATTAAAAATGGAAGAAAATGAGATAAATAAAAATGAAAAGAAAAAATATAGTAAACCAAATCAATCTCTTTCTAAAAGAAAATCAAAATCAACTTCAAAATAATTTTATTTTTTATAATATTTTTATATACTATTATTCATCTTCAGATGTTAAAATAATATATAAATGTCCGAATTTTAAAACATATTCCTTTAAAATATTTAAATTTTCTAATGAAAATTCTATATCATTTAATTCAGAATGAATAGTATTTAAATCAGATATAATAGTTATATTTTTAGATGGAGTATAATTTTTGTAAAATTCAAAAAAAGTACCATCTTCATCATTAATAAAATCATTTAGTAATTCTTCTTCATATGAAGCTTTATCATATATTACACCATATAATAAATTAATATATAATTTACTATATTTGTTAATATTTTCATCTAAATCGTATGTTTTTTCAATTAATATATTATATTTAAGAAATTCAATAAAAGATTTATATGATTCTTCAAAAATAGATAACACATTTTTATTATTCACATCTTGATAAATATCGTCAATTATATCGTGTATTATTTCATTATTTATATCATCTTCACTATGAACTGTCTTATTATAATCAAGTGTTTGAATCATAAATGGATAAAATAATGGATAAAATAAAAAATATTTTATTTTTATTAAATAAAATTTTAATAAAGATTTATATATATATAATATATAATCAATTTTTTTATAATCAAATAACGTAAATGATTTTTTAAAAAAAATTTATTTTTATTTAAAAAAATATAAAAAATGATTATTTTTTTAAATAAAGTAAAAAAGAGTAATTTACAAAAATTATATAGCGTAAATCATTTTATATTTAAAAATGTTAATTTCAAAACCAATTGATTTATTAAATGGTATTGAAAATACGTATAATGATTTAAAATGTAAAGATAATCTTACTTATATTTATTTAAAAAATAAATTAAATAGTAAAACAAATGTAATTACAACATTTCATTATGAAGAAGATGATTTATTTTTAAATGCTATTCGTCTTTATTCTGATTTAAACACTTTAATTCTTTTTAATAAAGATAAAAAAAGTGCTTTTATTAATTTTTACAAAGAAAAGTATAAAAATGATTACATTTTATATGGTATTAAAGAAATTGAATTATCAAAATCCAATGTAATTAAAGCTTTTTATCAATTGCTCTATTATAGACATCAATTAAATCATATTAATGATTACTTAAACTATTTTGATAGTTATAGTACACATTTTTCAGATTTTAAAAATATGGAAAATAATACAATGATAAAAGTGAGTGTTTTAATATTATTACCGCGAAAAGTAAATAATAATTTCTATAATTTAAGTGAAGAAGCAAATAATGATTATTTGTTATATGTACCAAAAAATGAAGAAGAACAATGGATTTGTGCTTCATTATTTTTTAATAAAAATTCACTTGATTTTTTAGAAAAACAAGATTTAAAATTTTACTTAAAAAGTGATAATAAACATTGTTGGGATAAAATGAATAATTTTATTAAAAGTATTAATAAATATGTACCTAAAAATGATTGTCATAGAGTATTATTTTATAGTTCAACTATATTATATTTTTTAGGTCATAGAGCTAATAATGATTTTGATTTTATGATTTTTTGTAAAGAAGATGATACATCTTTTCATCAAATGCTTCGTGAATTTGAACTTCATGAAAATAGTATACATAAAAATGAAAATAGTAAAGGTATTTATGACTTTAGTTATATTAATACACAAGATAAAGAATTACGTCGTGAATATTATGAAGAATATTATGATAAATGGGCTCAAGAATATGGTGAAACATATAGTGCTGGAGTACGAAAGTGGGAAGAAATTTATGCTTTTGGAAAACATCATATGTATTATTTGGGTATTAAAAGTACTATTTTACCACAGGATATTATCCGACGAAGTATGAGAAATCGTCCACGAGGAATTGCTGATTTAATTGCGTTACGAAAGCGTTATGGAATGAAAATAAATATTCCAAAACCACCGAAAACAAAAGAACTTTTTTACAAAGTAAAAGATCTTTCTTTAGAAGAAAAGAGTAAATTATTAAGTAAAGGAGGAGTTATTAGTAACAAATATGGTTATGAAGAATTGCGAATTGAAGAAGCGTGTGACCAAAATAAATTTGTAAATACAATTGTATGGGCATTAAAAGAGCGATATAAAATGGATTTTACAATTTCTGAAGTATTGATTGAATTAGGTATTGAACGAAATGATAGTGTTAAAAATACATTTAAAATTCGTACGGAACGTATTGAAAACAATCAAGAAAAAGAGAAAAAAGAAGATGTCAAGAAACAAGTTATTAAAACAAAAGATATTACTACAGGTGAAATAACTCGTACTATTAAAATAAAGGAGTCTAAACCAAAAGAAACCAATATGAAAATAAAAGAAGATATGAATGTAACAAATGTAACAAATGTAACAAATGTAACAAATGTAACAAATTCAAAAAAATTAGTAATTAAAATGAAAAAAAAAAGTAATTAATATTTTTAATATTATTTTATATTTTTAATATTTTTAATATTATTTTATATTTTTAATATTTTTAATATTTTTAATATTTTTAATTATATTATTTCATATACATATTTTTTATTTAATTAAATAAAAAAAATGATTTTTATAAATAAATAAACAATAATATAATAAAAGATTCGTATATATATTTATTTTTTTATTTAAGATTTAATTAAAATGAATAAACGTAAAGTTTCTAATCATATGAATGATAGAAACAATGACAAAAATTTTTTAATGAAACGAGTAAAAGTAAGTAAAGCTCAAGAAGAAGCTTTTTATGAAAGTATAAAACAAGAACGTATTGAACGTAATATTAATACTTTTTATGAAGAAAAAAAATATACATTGATTCCAACAATAATTATCGTAAGTATAATTGCTTCACCTTTTATTGCTATACAAAAATTGTATGATTATTGTAAAAATAAAAAAACAGTACATCCAGAAAAAGAAGAAGAAGAAGAATTTTAAATGATATACGTAAACTATTTGTTAACAAATAATAAAAATTTACACTTAAAAAGATAAAGAGATTATATTATAAAGATATTAAATACATATAAAGAGTATATTGATTTTTCATTATATTCTTTTAAAAAGCGTACTTATTTATTGGATTCTTTTCCAGAGAACTTTTTCCCAACTTCTACAGCGTACTTGAATCACTATTAACTTTACGTTATATACTGATTCCAAAACACTCAAAATGATGCGAAACAAACACTCCAAGAAGTCAAACGACATCAAGTCCAAGGCTTCAAAAAACACAGTTTCAGTTGTTGCTCCTAACGTAACAATTGATATTGAGAGTCCACCTATTAGTACTACTGAAGATCGTCTTCTAAACACTCCTATTACTTCTGCTATCCAAGAGAGTCATTCTAAAATGATTTCTTTTAACACTACCAAGTCTGTTCTTGACCTGATTACTAACTCATTTACTGAGTATGGTAAACATTTGTACTCAAAATACATTTCGGACAATGAAGATGATGGTAATGGATATATGAGACTAATGGGTAATTCGTATTTACGAAATGTTCGTTTTGTGCTCAATCCTACCTGGGTTGATATGAATCATGATTATGAATATCCTGATTGGCGAACAACAGATGGCTTAGATGAGTTATTCTACATGATAAGTGAAGAAAACAAGAACTCGTGGCTATTCCAACTCGTAAAGACATTTGGAGACGATTTTCATCTCAGCGATGAAACCATTCTTGAAGCGATTGAAGCTTTAATGGATGGTGTATATAATGATGAGTTTTTAGCGAACAATGACAGAAATTATCGCGACTTTATGTACTACTTTGACATTCTGAAAAGTTATTGTAATGTAGTACGTCGTGATAATAAATATACTGAAAACATTTACCATTTTGGTTCATTACTACAAATCAATGATAATATTTCATCATTGTATCAAGAATACACAAATGTTGAAGCGTGTGTTGCTACGAAAAACTTTGTTATGGCTTTTAACAGCTTAAATGCTTTGAAGCGTAACAATCTTTCAAAGGCGATTGCTTTGGCTTGCTGTGAATCTGATATCAAGATGTATCTTAACATGATATTGATACCATTCCTTGGTGTTTCTTATGCTCTTCGTCATCTTTACATGGAAGACAATCTAATTGATATTGATAATAACACACAGCTTTTAAGTAAGTTGTGTGTTACTAAACCTCAAGAATCTTGGATTGACGTTGACCCTGATTTTGATGAAGAGGAGTATAGAAAGAAACGTATTGCTGATATGGAGTTTCAACGTGCTAAGCGAGCTTTGGAAGAAGAAGAGCGTAGACGTATAATTAATGAAACACCTATCATCGTACATAATGAGCGACCACCTATTTTAAACATACGGTTTGCTCAGAAACTTGAGGAATATAAACGTAATGAAGAGAAAACCGCTGTGAAATCCAGTCCTACTTCATCAGTCAATTCAAGAGCTTCGGCTTTTATTACTGAAAAGAGTAGTACTAATGATTCACCGTCAAATTCAGTATCATCACATAACACAAATTCTCGTACTTATGTATCTCACGATTTCGTATTTGAACGTAGTGATATACCTAAGAGTATGAGAAGAGGTGAGAAGACAGGAGTAAATGGACGAAACACTGGTTTCTTCATATTTTATTCAGGTCGTAATAATGATACTGTTTATGAGCGTAAAGCGATTGTGACATCAAATGGTAATTGTAGTATGAAAGAAGTTTGTGAAGAGCTTCCTCGTCTACTTGTTGAAAAAGAACGAACTTTAAGAGGCTCACGGAATATGATTTTTGGTAAGACGATTGAAGAATTGTACCAAACTGACCTCCGAAAGAAGACTTATTACTATACTAACGCTCGTCGTGCTGTAATCTCATTTTGTAATGAAATTGCTGCTACTTCCCGTAATGACAATGAAGCTCGTATGAGAATTATTGAACTTTATTATGGTCCTCGTCGGGAAGGTGAAACTGAGCTTATGTATATGAATAGTTTTATGTACGATATATTCCGTTCTTTTGTCAACTTTTACACGTATGCTAAAACTCTGTAAATATATATTTTAATATAAAAAATATATAAAATAAAAAAAAAAATAAAAATATTATTTGACTTTATTATTGACATTATATGTAAAAAGGATTGTTTATAGAGGTTATCCTTCCTCATATCATAAATTAACTAACTCTTCTAAACCATTTATAAAATCTATACTTTTTTTCCATCCTAATTTTTTAACCTTATCATTTGATATATAATATCGTTTATCATTAAATGGTCTATCATCTACATATGTTATATAATCCGTAACTTTATTAGCATCATCAACATTTTTAATCATTTTTATTAATAAATGTGCTACTTGTAATACTGTATATTCGTCTTCATCATCACCTCCTATATTATAAATTTCACCAATCATTCCCTTTTCTAATATTAATAATATAGCATTTGATACATCATTTACATGTAAAAAAGAACGCACATTATCCCCATTACCTTGAATTGTTACCTTTTCATTTTCCTCTAATAACTTAATAAATCGTGGTATTAGTTTTTCATGATATTGATTGGGTCCATATACATTGTTTGAACGTGTTATAATAATTGGCATTTTATATGAAAAATAATATGATTTAGCTAGTAGCTCAGCACCAGCTTTTGTTGCCGCATATGGATTCGTTGGACATAATATGGATTGTTCATCTTTTTTATCTTCTTCATCATTTAACATTGATTCTCCATATACTTCATCCGTTGAAATGTGGATAAAACGTTTAAAAAGACCATTATTTTGATTCATATATTTGCGAGTAGCTTCTAATAAAGTATGAGTTCCTAATATATTATCTTGGGTATATTGGAGAGAATTTTCAAAAGAGTTATCTACATGAGATTGAGCGGCAAAATGAATAATGGTATCAATTTTGTATTGATCTAAAATATGAGAAATTAAATCGTATGAAGTAATATTTCCTTTAATAAATGTATAATGTCCTGAATTACGTACATTTTCACTTACATTATTCATTGAAGCACAATAATATAAAGCATCAATATTATAAATATGAAAATTTGGTTTAAGTTGATTTAATTCCGATTTTTCTAAATGATTTTGATATAATTTATCATATAAATGATTAATAAAATTGGAACCAATAAAACCACATCCTCCCGTTATTAATATATTACTTTTATTTTCAATCATATTCATAATGATTGAATGATTCATTTTTTATT
>JACCDO011615884.1_pt1 | contig 18638 bp, 26 predicted proteins | sample 7446101 | NCBI WGS metagenome assembly JACCDO01 (sample SAMN15323440, study PRJNA562643) | freshwater metagenome | isolation source: river surface water | place: USA:Blue River Watershed | collected 2017-08-16 | reverse complement strand
GAATTTAAGCAAATTCTAGATGATATCGCCAATAAAGAATTTTACAAAGGTGCCTACAATGCTAATATCACTTACTACCCAGGTGATATAATTCTAGCCCCTAACGGAAAAAAATATCAGGTAATTCAAGAAGCTACAGGTATAACTCCTCCTAATACGACATATTATGCATTAGCTGATACACTAAGAGATGTAGTCAGTACATATGAAAAAGAAATGCAGATTACGTCAGCAGTATTAGATCAGGCTCAAGCGGATGCACCGCGCAGTGGTTATGACACTAGCAAATTTTTTACACTGCAACGAACAGACGATGGTACAGCAGAATTGGCTACTGTTGATGCTAGCCAGGTTACAGCAGATGCAGCTACACAGGCCACAGACGAGAAAGGAAATTTATTATTTGACACTGATGGTAACCCTATCTATGTTGGACAAACTGCCAGCAGTGTTATAATGCCGGCAGATGGAGATGGATACAATGGTTATCTTACAGACGATGGAGTGCCGCCTAACGGTGCACCATTTACTGCAGGTATTGCCTTTCCTATTAATCCTAACACTGGGCAATTCTGCCTTCGTACAGATTATCTACCAAATAGATTGTTTAGATTTGATGGATATAGGTGGCGTAAATTTGAGGATAATGTCCGTATGACAATGAGTAATCTAGGTACTAGCGATACTGCTGCAGGAAAACCTTTTGCAGGCAAGGATGATAGGAAAACTCAAAAGGCTACATTTATTAATAATACAACAGTTTCGACCATAGATGGCCAAACGGTAAAAGAAAAACAGAGTCTCAGCAAAGCTCTTAGACCAGAGGCGGATGAATAATGGACTTTTTTTATGATGGACAGATAAGACGCTATGTTACACAGTTCATGCGAGTGTTCATAGGTTTCAAATATAAAGCAGGTGACGGCGAGGAGAGACAGATACCGGTTATGTACGGTGATCTTAGTAGACAGGCGGCTAGCATTATCAAAGAAAACAGCGAAAACAAAATGCCAACCGTTCCTAGAATCGCCTGTTACATCAGCGGTTTAGAACTAGCCACCGATAGATTAGCCGATCCTACATTTATTAGTAAGATTCATATTAGAGAGCGCAGATACACAGATGCTGGCGGAACTAGAGAATATGAAAATGTCCAAGGCGGAAATTATACGGTAGAAAGATTAATGCCTACACCGTTCAAATTGACAATGAAAGCTGATATATGGACATCTAATACAGATCAAAAATTACAACTGCTAGAACAGATATTGGTTTTATTCAACCCCAGTTTAGAACTACAAACCACAGACAATTATATAGACTGGACTAGTCTAAGTTCTATGTATCTAACTAGTACGAATTTCAGCAGTAGAACTATCCCGCAGGGAGCAGACTCAGAAATAGATATTTGTAGTTTAGATTTTGAATTACCTATATATATCACACCTCCGGCAAAGGTGAAAAAGCTAGGAATAGTTCAAAGCATTGTTGCGAATGTATTCAACGAACAGGGCAATGTATTAGAATTAGAGGAATTGGTTTATAATAGAGCCACACCAGGAACAGCTTTGGCAGGAAAACCCTACGGCAAGTATAGAGTATTATTGTTTAAATCAAATACAGGCAATATGTTTGATCATCAATATGACCTTACATTAGTAAATCCATCTGAAGCTGTACTGTCTATGGGAATCAGCGAGAAAGAAACTAAAAACGGTGAGCCTATTGACTGGACTCTGATTCTAAATGTTCAAGGTGGGTATGTTCCTGGCAGCGAAGTATGGTTTAAAAAAGCCAGCGGTTATGAGATCGTAGGAACATTTGTAACCAATCCGTTAGATTCTAGTATATTGACCGTAACGTTAGATCCCGATACTTATCCGGCCAACGATGATATAGCCAGCAGTATTGCTGGCATACCTGCTAGAGGTACAGTAGATGCTATCATAGATCCATACAAATACAACCCTTTACAGGTATATGGATCACATGCTGCCATTCCTTTGGGATTGAGATTTTTAATGTTAGACGATGTTAATAACAGTGCGAATAGAGGCGGATATATTCAGCTACCTTCTAACCCTGCAGACAGCACTAACGTTCCTTATAGAGGACCCCAGGCATGGAGGGAACCTAGCAACAATGACAGTTCGTGGGACAATCAAGATGGCACAGATCCAATTATCAAAGCCAATTCTATTATAGAATGGGATGGTAGTAGATGGAATACTATTTGGGATCCGGACGAAAATACATTAGATGCGGCAGATCAAGCTGGAGAAGAATTTTCTCCTACTCATATTCAAAATATTCGCACTGGCGTAAAATACAAATGGGACGGATCTCAATGGATCAAAGCGTTCGAAGGTGAGTATCTGCCAAACGAGTGGAATTTTAAACTAGTCGGCTGATAAGTATAGGTATGCAGCAGCGTGCCGGACTTCTATTTCTTGCAAAAAATACAGGAAGAATATTACTCATCTTACAGGATGATCGATGGACTGTTCCTACATTCGCCAGAAAAACAACTCTTATGGAAGACGTTCAGGGACTCATGCAACAATTTGCATCTGGTCGCATTGTACCAATCGAACTTTACTTATCTCAGGATAAAGGTTTCGAATATAGTACGTATGTGTGCCTAGTTGAAAATGAATTTAACTCTATCGTAGCGCCGACAATTTGTTGGGCGACCTTAGATTATCTGCCAAAACAATTGCATGCCGGACTAAAAACTACGCTGAATAATCAAATCATAAGAACTAAAATCGATACAATAATGGAGTTTACAAAAAATGCTACAACAAACTGAAAGATTTAAAAATGATATAACACAATATAGACAGTCCATTTCTAATTTGACTAATGAGCATGATAGGATCGAAGCTACTAGATTACTTAATGAATTAATTTATGAAGTAAAAAATATGGACAACATGTACATAGATATGGTTTACGGTAAAACACTACCGACTCTAGGAACCGAAATGAAAGATAAAATTATAAATTTACGTAAAAAATTAGATTCTAAAATTAAAAATAAATGAAAATAACTTTTCAACCTTTTTTTGAGTTATCGAAAGATCATGCACCCATTCCTGCCAAAAAAATGTTGCCAGACTGGATCAAAGATCTACCACCAATTGTTACAGATGCTGAGGGCGGCATCTTTAAAACAGCGAAAAAATGTCCGCCTATGGTAGATTTTTTAACCAGTGGATATTATATGCTTTCACCGGGCAATTTTAAAATTAGACGAGAAGTTAATAATAACGAAGAAGATATTTTTATAACTGGTGACATGTTTATTCATGTAGAAGAAGAAAATAAAGTAACTACTATTCCTACAATGAGTCATCATACACACGAACAGGCACCAATTATTATTAATGGAATTAAAAAATCAATTTGGAAATTTAATCAATTTTGGGCTGTTCATACACCCCAAGGTTATTCGTGTATCTATCTACCTCCATTATTCTTTCATCAACATTTTCAAATGTTTCCTGCTATAGTGGATACTGACGACGGCTTTGGTGTACCCCAATCATTTCCTGTGATGAGCACATATAACGATTATTCTACACACGAGTGGGAAATTAAAAAAGGCGAACCATTAGCATTGGTAATTCCTTTTAAAAGAGATGAATGGGAACAAGAGATTGCCGAAATTGAATTTAATAATCGAGAAATTGCTTTAGATAAAAACAAACAAAATTACGCTGTAGATTTTCACAAAAAGAAAAACTTTAGATAGACCAAGAAACTATTGATCTCCTTACCCCCGATGTTATAGGATCTATTTTGTGAGGAAACATCCACGATGAGGGAAAAATTATACATTGATTTTTCTTAATAGTGACATTATAACTATTAAAAAATTGAAAATCTCCACCCGTAAATCCATCATTCAGACACAAGCTAATACTTAATCTTCGAAAAGCATTTCTTCCAAAATCATCAACATGCTCTTTATAATTGTCACCAATGTCGTATCTTAACAAATGAAAACCAGTATTAATTCTCGCTAATGATTTATTGCATAGAGGAAAGTCCTCGCAATAACGATTTATTATTTCTGTACAAATTCTATCCGATTCATCATAGAGGGTTTTAAAAAAATCAGGTAGCCCGAAATTTTTTACAACATTTTCGTCAAACCAAAAATTTTTACATTTTCTATAATTTGTATCCCCGCCACTTGTCATAGCTCCTTCTAGATAGGGATCGGTCATTTCCGCTAATTCTAAAAGATTTTTAGATTCAAAATCATAAACTTTTATGTAATCATTTAAAATATTCGACATTTAATGATTCCATATCAAAAAATAATTGAAAAGAAATTCTTGAACTTTTAGCGGATGAACTTATAGGAGTAGTACAATGTCTAACATCTTTTAGTAATACGACCGCCGAATTGAAGCTAGGACTATAACTTTGTAAAAATTTTGAATTTTCTTCTTGAAAAGAAAACCATCCGCCCCATGAAGAATTCCATTCCTCATTGAGATAGATACTAATAGCACATCTAGGCAAAATAGAAAACGGCGCAGTACCATCATTATGCCAATCTATATAACTTTCAGATTCGCCGCGATATAGCAATCCGGAAAAATATGTGCATCGTTTTTTTAAAATTCCTTTGCTAATCATGTAATCTTGTAATTCTAAATCAAACGGTCCAGGAATAAAATTAATAAAGATAATTCCGGATCCATTTGTTAATTCCGGAAAGAGAATACGATTATTTGTCCAGACCGGTGCTCGACTTTGAATTTCGATAAACAATTTAACTTTTTTCAGCCATTCGTCATCAAAAAAATTATCAATTATTGCTATGCTATCCATATGTTTGTAAATGATCAATATTTAATGCGTCTTTTTCAAAAAATAATTGTATACTAGATCTGGTATACTCAGCAGTTAGACCAATCGGAGTGGTACAGTGTTCCACATCATTCAATATAGCTACAGCACTATTTTTTTCAGGCGAATAAGCTCTCATAGCTAGTTCATTAGCTTCTTTCCATGCGAACCAACCTCCCCACGAGGAATCCCATTCTTCGTTGAGATAGATACTAAACGCGGCTCTTTCTGTATTTGTGTTTTCTTCTATACCGTCTTTATGCCATTTGACATAACTGCCAACACATCCTCTATAAAAAAGTGCATGGAAAAATTTGGGTTTATATTTTAAATATTTTCGATTAACCATATAGTCGGCTAACTCGTTGTCAAATGGGCTCTTAATAAAATGAATCATGATGACACCGGGTCCATCGACATAATGAGTAGGAAAAAACTGATGATTAGTTAGCCATGTATCTGAATAACACTGAGTCTTTTCAAAGTTTTTAACTTTGGCCCACCATGCCTCGTCGAAAAAATCTTTAATGATTGCTATCGAACTCATATTTTTTTAAGATAGTAAAAATTACAACCTTTACCATGCATTCCATAGTTCTTGTCATATAAAACTTTTTCTAACTTGAATAGGTCTTTAATTAACATTTCTATTTCTGATGTCGTACGCCCATATACAGGCATTCTAAGATAAACAAAAAAAATTGGATCAATGCTTTCTTTTTCAGAATTAAAAACTCTTACAAAACAGGTAGCGTGATCTTTAAGAATTCTATGATACTGCTCGAAAAATTTTCTATGTAGTGCAGGGTCATTCACATGCAATGCGCCTGCATCTATAATAGAATCAAAATGTTTGTCTTTAAAACTGTTTTCTAAAATATCAATTGATAAAAAATCATGTTCTGGAAAATTATCTTGGCATCGTTGCACGGCAAATTGAGCAACATCCACTCCTGTAACATTATAACCTTTTTTAATCATGTAAGCAGAATTTTTTCCGTACCCGCAACCAACATCTAATACTTTGCTATTAGGTGATAGATTAGCATAGCTTATAAAATCAACAACATGTTGATCAGGCTCACCATTCGGATTATCCCAAGGACCTCCTGTAGGGTTTAAATGGTAGAAAACATTCCACAGTTCTTTATCTATCATTCCTGATATTGCCTTTCTGTATTCAATTCGAACATAATACCGATAGTAATTCTCCATTTCGTTTTTGTTGGCGGTAACGCTTCGTGCATGTAACCGGAAGGAAAAACTACTAATCTACCTTTTTTAAATTCTACCTTTTCAACTTCTTGATTATTATCATAAAAGACTAAATCACCGTCTCCGTCATTAACCATATATACCGCTGTCCAGAAATGATTTCTTTCTGTTGTATCTACGTGAGCTCCCGCGATCATACCAGGTGTTTGGCCGTTCGCACTTATTCTATATAATCCAAGATATTTTGCCTTTGAATCGATATGAAAAACAACAAAGTTAGAAATTAAGGCCGTTAAATTATTTACAAATGGTGGCGAAGGCGCTTGGTGGCCTCCTTGCAATCGATGAAATATCTGCCTTCCAAAAAACTTGTCGTATGGTTTGGTAGCATCTGTGAAATGTCCGTATTCCCAATGGTACATTAACATTTGCACTTCGTGTTCTTCGACTAGGTACTGGGGGAACATATCGTCGAATATCAGCACATTATCTGGATTAAATTTTGGATATGGTTTAACCGATTTCAACGGTACTATTGTGTTATTAAAATTTTGCATATTCTGCCTTATATTATGATAGGAATAAAACTTAAATGAGTATTTTTTTCATCGTTGATATCAAATGCAACTGTAACTCGTTGTCCTTGCCACTCTTCGAGATTTTCGACTCTGTGAAATCTTTTACCAGGACCAATATATAATCTTCCTGGATGATTCTCTATCTCATATATTATATTATCTTCTAATCCGTCTGTAAAGACCGTTTTTGATTTTTTTGGATCTATAGACACATACCCATGAATCGGACATTTATGATCATGTAATTTTAAAACTTCATCATAATCATGGTTATTAAGCCAACTTTGCATGTACATCATATCGTCGGTTTTTATACTATGAATTTTGATATATTCCTTTACTGCTAAATTTATAGATAAAAACAAATTGTAAAAATTTTTATCACCGCAGGTAGCTGTGAATATGTTATAATGCTGATAGAACCAAGTTATATCTTTACTATCTTTTTGCACGTCAAGAAAATGTTTTATTTTTTTAGAAGTCTCGTTGGCTGTGTTTATAAGTTCTGTTTGTTTATCTTTTATAAATGAAACTTCAAATAAACTATACGCATAAGACAAATCGGATGTTATATGAGATATCATCAGTACCCCCAACTGACCATACTATACCTAATTCCAGAAGTAACCTCTGAAACTGAATGCGGGTATAAAAAATTTGAAGGAAAAATAACAATGTCTCCTGTTTTCAGACTATATTGAACACTATCAAAAAATATAAGATTTCCGCCTTCGTAATTTTCATTTAAGTTGACAACTATACTTAATATAGGTATCCCTCGTCTAGTACCATCGAAAAGATCATGTATATGATCAACATGCTGTCGCATAGTTGTGTTCTGTTGATACCTGTTTACTCTGTAATCATGAATATAACTTACACCAACACTAGTCTGATTTATCATCTGATATTCGTCAATAGCTGTCATTGTTCTAAAAAATAATTCGTTTCTCAAAGGTGATTCTAAATTTTTTAGATCGCATATATCCAATTCTTTCTGACTGTATAATTTTAAAGCATTGTAACGTTGACTTTGCCATGTATGTTCGTTCCATCCTATATTATTTGATAAATTTATTATTTTATCGCAAAATTCTTTAGGAAAAAAATTAGGAAGATGAAAAATAAAATTGTGTAAATTTTTCATTTTAATAAATTTAAATTAACAGTAAGAACATATCTATTTTCGAGACTTGAATTAATTTCTGTTCTATGTTTTATCCAGCCAGGAAATATCATGACATCCCCCTCTTCAATATCAACAGGCTTCCAATACATATTTCGGTCATTCTTTTTAGGATACCCATGCCAATGATACTCTAATGGATCTTTAAATTCTAATCTTCCGCCTCCCTGTGGAAATCTTGGATAAGAACTAAAAACTATATCTACAGTTCCATGTTCATGTTGAAGACTTTGTCCACCGGTCCTATGACAATTGAACCAACTATTCATTACTCTAACGCCAGAAGGTAACAAGTCATAGTATTCTGCTACTCGTGGCATAATTGTTGATATGAATACCATGTAATCTTGTAACTCTGGCCAGAGATGCGGCTCTTCTATTCTAGCTAGTAATGTGCTATTGCCGTTTTTTACTTCGGGGTGATGATTAGTAATTTCTTGATTGAAAATTTCGTCTACTTTTGGTTTTAATTTTTCCCAATTAAAATTATAATTGGCTTTTAAAATATATCCATCAAATAAACCGATAGGAGTTATCATGCAGAGTCCTGTGCTAATCTTGTTCTTATCATCATACTAATTGTAATTCTTGGATCTTCCGATGCACTAGGTGGAGTTCTGTGATATAACCACCCCGGAAAAATTAAAACGTCTCCCTCTTCTATGGGAATAGATCTCCAAGATTCGTTGGGATGCCCGTTAATAGGTAGAGTATGCCATTGATATTCTAAAGGATTTCGAACTTCTATATCTCCTGAATCTTTAGGTTTCTTAATGTAACCTGTAACAACTAAATCTACCCCGGGATGTGCATGTTCCCTAAGAGCATAGCCACTGGTGTATCTATTCATATGGCTAGAGGTTACATATCTTTGAATATCTGCAAATCCGCTTATAGTCCAAATTTTGTCAACTGCATCGTTGACAAAATCTAAGTATTCAGCAAATACTGACCATGTATGTGGTTGTGCTGTGTAGTTAGTTGTCTGAAAATTCTTTTCGTATAAATCCGAATCATTAAATTTTAATATAGTTTCGTCTAGACGGTTGTATATTTCTAATTTTGAAAAATCAAATTTAGTTTTGAATATATAGGGCCTAAAAGGGTCAATGGCTGTTATCATAATGGTTTTATTGCATTTAAAAATCTTTTTTGATTTAGACTTGATTCTATAACCATGTGATATGCTATAGTTATTCTCCATCCGGAAGTAGGAGCATTTCCTATATGTGTGTACCAACTAGGAAAAAGAACACATCTACCTTGTTTAAACTCAACTTCTTTAATAGATTCTTTTCCAGAGTCATCTGTAAAAAACTCGTTAGACCCGTCGGTATTAGAACAATGATATATTAAAGTCCACATATTAGAACTAGAGTTATCTTTATGGGGATTACCTGGCGTTGTAGGCAGTTGTCCGTTGACTAATATTTTTTTCACTTCTATAAATTGTGTATCTTTTCCTAAAAGATCTTTAATTTTAGATGATCTAAACGCTCTCGGTATAAGATTAACGATCATCGGCCACGGTTCTTCTCTAAGAACATTGTCATCTTTAAGAACCTGTCCAAAGAATCTTTCACCTCCGGGATATGCACTTTGTCCGTATTTCCAATTAAAATTTTGCATCATTTCATCTCCCCAATGTACTAACCACTGGGGCAAAAGATCGTCAAACACAAATATTAAATTAGGATTAGGGTTGACTGAAAAATCTTCAGTTTGTGGTGGGGAACTTATAATAGCCATTCGTAATCTCTCTTGATTAGTTTTTCTATACCTGGAAAAAATGGATCTGCAAATCTATCGTCGGTGGCATAAAAGAAAAAGGCCTGTACCTGTTCTACATTCTCTGTAAACTTGTTACGCCAGTGTAAAACTTCAAATCCCTTATAAATTAATATATCACCTATTTCTAATTCTATTTTAACACATTCTTGTGTCTGATTACTATAGATCCAAATAGGCCACGTCTTATCACCTTCATAATTTAAAGTTAAAGATACTGCTATTTCGCATTGATTTTTATCCTTATGAGGTGCTAAAAATTCTCCAGGCTTATAAATTCTGCAGTAATTATAGGTGGACCAAAGAGGTTGTTTGATCTTTTCTGCTATGATGTCTTTAAGATAATCTGCTAAATCATCCAATAAACTATCGAACGCAGGACTAATAAGGCACTGATCATCATAGTGAAATTTTTTCTGAGATTCTCTATCTTTTATTCTCAAGAAAAATTTTTCACATATCTTTTTATCAAGTAAATTTTTTACAACTATATATTCATCTAACAAATTAATCGCCCATAAAAACTAAAATATCTCTCTCTCTTTCTGCTGCTGCAGATGAATGAATAACATATCCAGGAGCAATAAAAAGTTGACCCGGACTAATAATAACTTCTTTAATCAGCATATGTCCTTGTGATAATGCTGTCGGTCGAGGATCTTGTAACAATACCGCACCGTTATTTCTTAAACCTAAAATAGCTGTCCACGTACATTTGTGCCAATGTGGCCATTGATGCCCGCCTGGTTGATAAAAAACAAAATGTGCATAGCCTGGAACTGCATGCATCAGCGGCTGGTCGCTATATGCTTTAATCCATTCATCTGCAGCTGCCTGTACCTGGGGCATTATTTTTTTCATGGCAGGAGCATTAGGATATTCCCATAACGGTTTATCTGGGATCAGTTGATCACCTTTTCTAGTAGTATATGCGTAAGTATCACCTACGTTATTCCATGGTTGCATTTTTGCCCAATAAATTAGATTGATTAGATCTTCTTGATCTACGTCTATCCAATCTAGCCAAACAGTAGTTGGATACCACTGCTTTATTGGATTTGGTTTTTCTGTGTTGATGTTATACATTCAATTAACCTGTTTAAAATTATAGGCAAAACTTATTTTTAATTCGTCATCATTGTGACGAGGAACGTAATGTCTTAGATAGCTTCTGAAAATAAGTAAATCTCCTTCTGAAGGAAAAATAGTTAGATATTGTCTGTTTAAATCTGTTTGACAGTCTAGTTCTAAAGGCAGCATATCTATAACTGGATTTTCAAATATTATTTTTGTATTGGGTGTCGTTTTAAAATAAAAAACAGCACTGAAAGTAAAATTAGGATGATAATGTGATTCTTGATAATCATTTTTTGAATAAAAATTTATCCAACTTTGTTTTGGTTCAAAATTAAGATGTTCTCTTACACGTAAGTCATGACAAAACCTCGAAAGCTGTTGATCTACAAAATTATTGATTTCTTCAAACTCACTACATAAATGAGGTTCTAAAATACCCATAGAATTTTTCGTTGTGCTTATCCATGGATTATTTTCGTAAGAAACATCTTGTTCTAATTTAATTAACTTTTCATTTAGAATTTTTTTAACTTCTAAACTTAAATCTAATTTAGATTTATGTATAATTGTAGGAAAAGTTATTAACATATACCTTTTGATTTCTGATATGATTCGACATTTTCTTTATTACCCCATGTGCCTGATTCTAAATTTAATTCGCACCATTTTACAATTTCGGGCAATGATTTAAAAAGTTCGCTATCTGAAAAATCCATCATAGCGTAAATGTCGTTTTCTAATATTGCTGCTACTTCTGGGCTGTAAATAACGCCTTGGTTCTTATATAGTTCTAAATGTTCAATAGTATTCATGGATTCCTCCGGTGAATTATTTATTAGTAAGATTTTTAACCAAAAAAAAATCTCGGAAGTTCCGAGATTTTTTACATAAGTCTTATGTTTAAATATTTGGTTTTTTTGGCCAATTAACAATGTTAATCAATCCATACTCGTCAAATAACGGTTGCCATTCGCCACTCTTCATTTTAGCTGGCAGATCTCTCAAAGTCTGTCGATATTGTCCCCATGCATCTTGCCATGCTTTTGGCTTAGATGCCTGTGATGGTAATTCTACCCAATCGCAATCTTTCAAAAATTTATCACGCATTTCTCTTACTACTCTCGCAGGTTCGTCAGCCTCTAATTCTGCTATTTTAGCTCTTATTTGTGCTGCTGTTGGAATCGCTGGGTGGCTAGAAGGTTCATAGGTAATAACAACGCCCGGCTGTTCGGGATCCATAGCCGAAGACCCTTCTGACCTAACACTAAAATAAACTCCGCATCCTTCTGGTAGAAGATATTGTAATGCTCTTCCTACATCATTTAATCTTTTATTTCCTAACATCTTATTCTCCGTTATCTATAGTAGGCTGTTAAGCGCCTGAAAGCTCAGTTAATCGCATCCACGCAGTACCATCTTCATTGTTAAAATACATAGTTCCGGTCCAACCAGAAACTTGTGCTTGAAATGTTAAACTTCCGGACGAGGAAGGTGTGACAAGTTTTGCACAGTTAAATTGATAGATAGTATTTGTATGAGCACCGTTGAATCCGCTCTGGAAAACTTCTTGTCCCGTTTCACTAATAACAACGCGATGTCGAGCTAGATTCCAGGCATTATTGCCATTATCCTGTCTTTGTTTTTGATAATATTCAACAAGCACTCTACTACCGGATCTAATATTGATTGTAGTTGTAAAGGTGTTTACAAAACCACTACCGGTAGAAGATGTGCTACCAGTCCATGTGTTATACACTACCTGCACAGCATTATTCGGGATGTATACACGATTATTTGTATGACTTTGTACTGTAGTATTATTTGCGAATATGATAGCCATTAGCTTCCGATCTCCATTAATCTCATAATGGCTCTGCCATCATTGCCTTGGTTGCCAGGACTGTTAAATTGAACATTTGACCCGGGATATGCCCAAACGTCAATTCTATAATTATGAGGTCCTAATCCACTTGGATAATGGACGCCTATTTTTGCAAAATGGATAATATTATTATGGGTAAATCCGTTATAGCTACTATAAAATAGCTGAGATCCATCGTTAGTATAAATTAGTCTATGGTATCCTAGATTCCAAGGTCCGCCTCCTACGTCACATCGTTGTGCAGAGTTATAATAGTATGCTATGCCATTACCGGCTTTCTGAAGTGTTATCGATGTAGTAAAAAAACTCTGAGGACTAGTGCTAGTAGTTTCGATCCTACCGGTGTGCTGGCCTTCAACTACTTGAATAATGTGACTATTAGCATTGATTCTGCTGGCCAATGCACCGCCTAATTCGGCATTACCATTACTAAAATAAATGCTCATGCAGCAATCTCCATTAATCTAATAACGCCGGTTCCTTCACCACCTTGGTTTCCAGCATTGTTAACATAATGAGTGCTACCCTGAGGATAATTTACAAAGTTGGCGGTGTAAGTGTGCGTTCCTGCTACTCCTGGAGAATGTAGGTAAAATTTTTCGTAGTGTCCAAGATAATAGTTTGTAGTTCCATTCCAACCGCTGTGTATAAGGTTGCTACCGTTTCCTGAACCCGGTCCGCTGTAGCGTAAAATGTTAAATCCGATAGCCCATGGACCTTCGCCCGGATCTATTCTGTGATACATAAACAAATATGCTAATACCTGATGGGTATTCGAACTTGTGGTTATACTTGCAGAATATAGATCTCCGCCTGCTCCGGATCCAAACGTGTAATTTCCGGCATTTGTAACTTCGACAGTTTGAATAATTCTGCCCAAAGATCTGATTCTATTAGCAGAAACTTCGGTAAGATCACCACCAGTAAAATTAATTCCCATTTTTTTATCTCCTTACTTATTTATGCTATTTCTGACTAGATTAATAAAGCGTGTGTTATCAATTAAACGCTGGAACATTATAGAAGAACTGCGGTGCCTTTCATGAAAAATTCTTGCTCCTTCTTCTTTTTTGCCGTAGAAATCTAGCTCTTTTCTAGCAATTTCAGGAGTCAATTTTCCTATTCCTGCCAGCACATAGGCCCATAGTGCCCAACCTGCATACCCATAAAATCCCATAAATTCTGAATGATTAGGGGATCTATGCTTACACATCTGTAAAAGATCAGATACGAACTCAGTCTGTGTTGCGCCCGTGGCTATATATTTCCAAAACTCGCTGTCATTTCTACCACCCATATAGTGAGCATTGATAAAGTCCATGAAAGTATCGTACATGTGACCTACTCTTCTGTTATAGGCATTTGCAGTTCCTTCACTGTAGGTATCATCTAAAGTATCTCTTAGGTATTCAAATACAAAATATGTCAGCTGTACTATAGTTGCATGAATGCTAGTTGCTTCTAACGGTTCTGAAAATGCCGCGCATAACCCAATACTCATGCAATTTTTTATCCATACCTGTTCTAGTCTGCCGCTGTCAAATTTTAAAACTCTTATAGGTTCGATTTTTTTACCTAACGCTGTTTCTATTTCTTCTTGTGCTTTTTCAGGTGTTATAAAATTGTCAGAAAAAACATAGCCCATTCCACGTCTATTCTGCGTTGGAATATTCCAACACCATCCGTTTTTTTGAGCCCATGCTTCAGTTACTGGTTCTATAATCTCATTTTCTTCGTAGGGCAACAGGAAGGGCAATGCACAATTTACTGGCAAATTCTTTTGATAACTTTTCCATTTTCCACCTAAAGCCATAATAAGTTTTCTCTGGAATCCGGTAGCGTCAATGAAGAAATCGGCTTCAATTTCTACATTATTAGAAAGTTTTAAAGATTTAATAAACCCGTTTTCTTTCAATATCACTTCATTAACTTCGGCATCTATATTCTTTACGTTTTCTTTTTCGCAGATTTTTTTAAAATATTTTCCTACCTTATGTGCGTCAAAATGATAGGCGTGATTTGTTGAAGTAGATGTTTCGTCAAAGTAAGTTGATTTTTTTTCATCTAATAATATACCTAATGGTGTGGATCTATGTAATTTGGAAGGATCTTCATACCCTAAAGCGTGAAGAAAATTTATATCAGGAATATCTCCGGCAGTGGACGACCCGTCGATGGGACCGTAATAGTATTGATCTATGTTGTTAGTCCAACCTTTGTGTTTAATTCCTAATTTCAGTGTTGCATCACATTCTCTAAGAAAGTCGTATTCATTGCAACCAAAGTCCCATACATGATTGTTAACAACATCTTTAAGATGTCCTGTAGAGCCTTCTCCTGCTCCTATGATTCCTATTTTCGTAGATTCGATTACTGTTATATCGTGACTGTTTTTTTGTATTTTTGATACAAATAACGCAGCTATCCAACCAGCTGTTCCTCCACCTACTATTACAATCTTCATATTTTTTTTCCTATCTGTAAACAATTTGTTCTGCTAATTTTACATCTAAATTCCAAGATATTGATATCCGCCGACCTTCATCAGTAAATGGATAAACCATATGCGGTACATTTGAAGCGAAAACATATCCCTCTCCTACCACTGGCCTGATCGTGATAAAATTATAACCATTTAAAAAAACTAAAAAACCATCTTCATTTTTTTTACAGGTTCTTGTTCTAGTATCTTTTACATTTCCTATGAAATTGGGAACTTCTATATAAAGAATTCCACTTAAAAAACTACTGTGAACGTGTAGGGGATTATAGTCATTTTCCTTTTGTAAAACTGTCCAGGCTTCACTGACATGTAATTTCATTTTATCTGTAGGATTATTACTGGTATTTTCTAAAAATTTATATCCTAAATCTGTAAAAACACTATCTGTGGTTTCTAATAGTACTTCGCATCCGTTATATATAGCACCAACTAAAGTTGAACTAACATCTACTTTTTTATCTAGGGAATAATGTACATCTCTAGTTATTTTATCTAAAGCATTTTTTGACAAGGTGAATTTAAAAATTGGCAGGTCGCCTAATCTTTCAAAAGATTCTATCATGAACTATTTAATGTTATCAAATAGATATAGAAAGTTTTTTGGAGGGAAAGCGGGTATTACCCGCTTTCTAATTACAAACATTAATTTGTAGCTGATTTTGGTGGCACTTCTGCAGGATCAACTTCAATAAGCGCAAATTTAAAACTCTTATTAGTTTTGTTATTAACCAAATACAGATTTTCTTCACCTTCAACTACTGTATAATCACCTATACCGTTGCTGAGGTGTAAGTCTTGTGTATACAGGTTTCTCCAGCGAAGAGATGTCGTTCCTAAATCGTAGGTATTGGTAGCAGCCGGGTTGAAATGCCCGGTAGGATCGATAAATGCTCTAAACTGTGGCCCTGACGCATAGCTGTTTGTGGTAAAGAAGCCTAACGCTGTACCGTCTGAACCGTTTTCAGAGCATACAATAGCTGCTTGTGTGTTACCAGAGCTGTTAGTAAATGTCATTCCATACTGTTGAGTATTTGTTGCGCTGCTGCCGCCAACTGAAGTACTAACATGAAAGTCCAGTTTTGTTGAAGTTGTAATAGCTCCAAATCTTGCACTAGGGCTATTAACACCTCCAGCAGTATTTCGCTGAACGTTTCCTCCAAAATTTATATTTCCAGATACACCAACACCGCCAGTTACGACTAGAGTACCTGTGGCGTTTGTTGTTGATGCTACACCGTCTGTCATTAAAACCGAAGCAGTAGCTTTGGTTGCGCTAGATGTACCTCTAATAGTTAATGTTCCACTATTGGTACTGGCGCCGCTTAATATAGGATGTAACAACTCACCTGTGCTAGGAACAAAAGCAAGGTTGGTTCTAGCTTTAGGTGCTAGTGTAGTAGGCAGTGATCCACTAGCTGTGTCGAATAAAGGATAGTGAACAGTTGCTGTTGATCCAGGATCTGTAACAGGAATACCGCCGCCGGCACTAGCCCAACTTAAATTTCCGCTAGTGTCTGAAACTAAAGCAAATCCATTGGTGCCTGCTACTGCTGCTGGCCATGTTATTGTATAGTTTGCAGACATACTACTAGCTGCATTAACCTGTATATAGTTGGTTCCATTACCGCTGGCTTCTCTAAACCGTATTCCTGCCTGGTTCATCATGGTTAATGTACCATCGTGCATGATATCAGAATTTACCTGAACCACCCCAGTACCGTTGGGATCCAACGTTAAATTAGCATTGGTCTGTGTTGTTGTTAGAGTGGCAGCATTGGCCTGGACCAATCCAATTTTTTCAAGACCTACTTGGCCACCGCTGGTTCTTCTTCCCATGTTTTACCCGCCTTATGCTGTTGATGTTTCTATACCGTATACGACCACGCTCAAAGTCGGTGTCGCTGTAGGTGTTTGAACTACAATAAGTTTACCAGCATCCATCACTAAACCTGTTCTTTCTAGAACACCATTAGGTACTAGTGCTGAATCATATTCAATATATTCAGCTACTCCAGGTGTAGCAGACGAAGCTATAGCTATTCTTATACTAGCGTTTGCACTGCTGCTGCGATTAACAACATTCACAGAAACTACTGAAAATGTGCTTGCAGGTACAGTGTACACAGTTGTATCTGCCGTTGTTGTAATGTTAGCTGTGCCTAATCTTCCTGTTGCCATTTATTATCTCCAATTAATTATTTAAAAAGTAATTCCAAGCTACCGGATAACCTGTAACTCCAGCTCGGAAGTTAAAGACTGCCTTCATTTGGATAGTACCGCCTGTTGTTGTTGTAATCTGTGATCCTGACACAGATACAAATCCAGCCACTAAACTATTTACGTTTAATGCTGCGCCTCCGCCACCAATTTGTGCAGAAATATAAGCTCTAATCGCTCTCTGTGTCGGCACAACATTATCTGAATTTGCTGTTAAGAAAGGATCTGTTGAGAATTCAGTAATAGTTGCAGAATTTCCGCCGAGTGTAATATTACCTAGAGATAGTTCTGCTAGTCCCGCAATGTTAAACGCATCAGCATTAAGTGTTGCGACACCCGTCGACTGTTCAATAGTGAACAATTCACCAACACGGAAGTTACCATCCTGGTCAGTACTGGTGTAGAATACACGACCACCGTTGTTATCTACAGTTTCGTTAGCTTGCACTGGTATCTGTGTTGGTAATCCAGGATAATTTGTTTCTGTAAAATTACCTGTGCCAATATCTAAGAAATCATGTCCTGTTAATCTAACCTGACTGTATCTAATTCTAGTAGTAATAGCTGTAGAATCTGCCGGCGAATTAAATTCGCTCATGTCTGGAGATATCTGGAAGAACGCTGAAATAGCACCGTTTTCTGTTCCTGACTGAGAAAGCACCTGCACTAACTTGTAAACTGTATTTGGTTGTGTAGCAAAGACTACGTTTGCACCTGCTTTTGGCACATCTGTTAAACGTTTTACGCCTATGAATCTTCCGCTTTGGAAATTGTTAGCGTATCCGTCTCCGATATCTTCCTCGATAATAGCAGCATCATACCCGAGTCCTCTGTTTATAAAGCTAGGCTGAGCACAAACTCCATCACCTGTTCTTACAGATGTAGGAGCTTCGTATAAATTATTTGGATCAGTAATAGTTATTGTAGGTGCAGACGAATAGGCCGATCCTGGGTCAACTACTCTAATTGCAAAAATTTTATTATCCGACACAAACGCTCTAGCAGTTGTAGTAGCTCCTATTACTGCGCTAGATGCTGCTGTAGTAGAAGCACTAGGAATAATTGCCCAGATGCTAGAACTATTTGGATTACCATTAATTGCTGCTAGAGCACCTGTTCCGCTGCTTCTAGTAATGGCTCTAGTTGTCCAAACTAAACCGTCTTCGGAACTACTCATGTTATTACTGCTGCTCTGAGTGACAACAAATACGCCCTGACCGTAATGTACAGAAGTGGTTGTTCCAGATCCTATGTAGCCGCTAGATTGACTGTTACTCCACGTAACGCCGCCGTCTACAGAATATGCCGGATTTACGGCTCCTGATG
>JACCDO010686616.1_pt1 | contig 18638 bp, 16 predicted proteins | sample 7446101 | NCBI WGS metagenome assembly JACCDO01 (sample SAMN15323440, study PRJNA562643) | freshwater metagenome | isolation source: river surface water | place: USA:Blue River Watershed | collected 2017-08-16 | reverse complement strand
TGCGAAGATTCGATGCTTGTGCTAAGTTAGCTTGTAACACACGCAATAACACCGCGATACTCCACACCAAGAAATAACGGTGTAGCTGCCATTCCTTGAACAACGAGACATCTTTTAGGTTCAGCGAATCCATTTGACTACCGGAAACTTGCGGGAATTTATCGTTACTACGTTTGAGTTCATCAATCAAATTATCCAGAAGCATTTCGAGCAGAAGGAACACCATTGGGTGTGGTTCTACCGGCAATATCTCGGTGATTGGGCATTTCAAATCCTTCAAATATACACTAGGATCCTGGTTCATGCATGCATCAACACTGACGGACAAGATAGTCAACAGTGCGAAAATAATAGTACGTAGAGACAGCGACGGTAACAGATCCATGTGCTCATTAATTTGCGTCACATTAATGCTGTTCCAAAAGTCTTTATTCCACAATGAACCATGGGAAGATAGTGGGAAAATATGAGGAAACTTGTCTGGCGATATGTTATTGATAAAAACCGATGACGTCACGGAGGCTGCGGACGACCCTAGTACCGATGCAGATTCACTGAAGTCACCGGTGTTGGGATGCCTGACAGAATCGAACGAAACCACCACGGTATTATTATTACTTGATGACCCAATATTAATTGCTGATGTCATATTTACTTGCGAGCTTGCAGCTCCACTCATAGACATTGCCAGTGCTTGTACAAGTTGCTCCTCTTCATCTTCATCGACTATTGAAGCGGTTTCAGTACCTTGTTCCGCCCAAATAGAGCCAACCGTGGAACCAGCATCGCTAAATGCCCTTTCAGATCCTACATTTCGCTCACTACCTGTAAAGATTAAACCGGAGTGAGACTGATTGTCATCTACATTCCCCGTCTCCAAGGAATTACAGTCATCGCCACGAGAAATTTCACTGCAAACTGTACTACCACCTTTAACGACTGAAGGCAATATGCACCGTTTGAATGGATTGACTAAATATTCATCTGCATCTTGTGGTTCAAACAGTGCAGCGATAATGTTAGCCACAGGAAGTAAATGATACGATTCTCCAGAGGGATCACTAGCATTGTCTTGTTTCATCAAGTTAAATAGCAGCGCCACAATAAGGAGATATGACGACACGGATCGCTCTGCAATAGCTTTGGCAATAAAGGTAGCTAAAATTTCTTTATTCCTCTCCATTGCAGATGCTGAATCCAATAGCGAGTCGTGTACCGACGGCGTCGAACTTGCGACTGACTCCGTATCAGCATCTACAGATGCCTTTGACTTGCTCTTCCAACCACCACCTTTGCCAGGCGAAGGAGTTGATACTGCTTCTTTTAAAGCATTCAATTCTTTCTCATTTCTATCCTTTCGTTTCTCTTTTTTACTCATTTTTTTGGATGCTTTTTGATTTTGACTTTTACCCGATAGCAGAGAATGCTGCACCACAGCTTGGTATAATGGTGGTCTAGTCGATCTTAATGGTCCTAATAGTGGCTCAAAAGACGACTTTGGTAACTTTATTGCTAATACTTTTTCTTTAACTGATAGATTACTACTGTCTATACTACTATCTAGAAACTCTTCAGAATCCAATAACTCTAAGCGCGATAAAAATGCTTCAAATTGCTCATCTAAGATACTACTATTGATACCATCAATCAATCTTTCATTGGGATTGATAGTAAAACCTTTTGATAATTGTACAACTTTAGCGTTTGATTTGGAAGAAGTAGATGCATGAGAGACATTTATGAACCTTCTATCCACACCGTATTCTAACCCCTTGTATATGGCATCTTTGGTGATATGAACATCCCGATCAGCCAATAAGTTGTACATATCATCGTCCTTACTTCCCTTGGAACCTTGGAGAGGATTATACGATCCATGATGCTGATTGGATGCCAGGATCAAATTTTCTTCCATTTCGCTAATAATAGCTTTCTTGTTGCGCTCCATGATGCTGGTATCGCACTTGATCAATCAATGAAATCAATTACTCTACTCAACAACTCGCAACTTAACTCATTCGAACTTCGAATTCATAGAACGAAAAAATAATCCGGGCTTATACCAGGATCTGACACAGGAAGAAGAAAAAGTAGTTAGTTGTTATAAAATACAGAGAATTAATACAACCAGAGAGGCGGAGTAAGAGGCAAGAATACGTCGCGCTTGTTCGGCGGGACTCACAATAACTCGAGCTATTGTATTCCCTAATCTGCAACCTGTTACAGGTCGCAGTGTTGGTTGTTGCACTCAGGTGCATTAGTACATCTAATGCTTTGCTTCCAGCTTCGCCTCTTGGACCTCTATACAATCATTCAGGATAGCTAAAAATTCAAAGCTGACCCTAATAAAATCCCTTTAATTTTTGCGATAATTTGAAAATTGAAAATAACAAGTTGTAGCATCTCCTATAACCAGTAGAAGAATGGATTCCCCGGTTTTGATGACAATCTCACCATCTCCATCTCATACAGATGACGCGGAGGAAATGGCCACCGAACCCGTGGTGAATTCAATCCAGTATGGACTAAACAACAGAACCAATGGCGGAATCTTTACTGCGACGCCAGAGATTCTGTGGCATGGAGGAGGAAACGAGAACGGCAAGCCTGACCCAGTGTACTCGCTCGACATCCACCACTCTAGTAACACCTTAGCTACCTGCGGTATCGATGCGAATGTACCACCAAAAGGAAGTGTTAGATTATGGAAGATTGATAGTGTTGGTGAATCTATCAAACAAGAGTTTCTTATTGATTTAGCCGATCATCAATCATCTGTTCATGTTGTTAAATTTTCGCCATGTGGGAAATTATTAGCTTCTGCATCTGATAGAACTATTGTTATTTACTGTGTAAAAGATCCTGGAAATTGGAGTTCATTAAAAGATATGAGATCAATTGATAGAATGTGGTATAAAAGTTTAGATGAAATTTATGACATTCAATGGTCTCCTGATTCTAGTTATATTATTGTTGGCTCCATTACGGGTAAGGCTGAGATCATTAGATTAAGTACGAAAGAGAATTTAACACTACCATCACATCAATCGTATGTACAAGGTGTTACATGGGATCCATTAAATACAATGGTTGCTACTCAAAGTGCCGACAGAACCGTGCGAATTCATGTATTGAAGCACAGACCAGATGGAGGAATGTTGAAGTTGGCAGCAAGGGGACACTCTAATATTAAAGTTTTAGATACATTGTCGTCGCAGGACAATACTACTGTCACTGCAACTGACTTTGGTGTGGATATAGATCCAGAGACCGGCGCAACCATCACTAATAGGAATGCTATGTCACGCAATTTGTATGCCGACTCAACTGTACCGTCATTCTTTCGTCGATTGAGTTTCTCACCCGATGGTAATTTCTTGGTAACGCCGACAGGAGTGTACAAGCCATCACCATCAACGACTAATGTGACTTCAAATCAATTGTTTTCGTCATCTTTTGCGACTCACATATTCCTGCGCGACCAACTAACGTCCCCCGTTGTTTCCTTGACTGGGTTAGAGGAGCCTTCAGTAGTCATTCGCTTCTCTCCGGTCTTGTACAAACCATTAACAGATAATAAATTACAGGGAAAAAATGTGTTGTTTACCGGCAAGTATAGAATGATATTCGCTGCATTAACCACGTCATCTGTGTTCATATACGACACCCAACACCAATATCCAATAGCCAGGTTGGGAGGGTTCCATTTGGCTTCTATCAATGATGGTGCATGGACTGCCGACGGCAATCAATTCATTTTCTGTTCATCTGATGGATATTTAACATTTGTCAAATTCACTGACGGCGTATTAGGGGTGCCAGTTGCGGCGGAAGATGTACCTACTACTGTGAAGCAAACGTTCCCAGGTGTATACGGGTACGAGCATGTTTATGTGCAACCAATTACTTCCAAGAAGGTTAACGCAGACACTCCAGTTGTGGCAGCTACTCCAGTGGCATCGTCCGGTGTACCCGAATCTACTGTTGCTTCTACCGAAACGAAAGCACCACCTTCAACAAACGGCGAGAGTGTAAAAGAAAATGTATCGCAAAATGCAGCCAGTGAGTCTCCGAACAAAAGAAAAGGCGAAGCTAGTGCAAGTATCGCCGCAGTGAGTAATTTGGGTAATCAACCTAAAGCCAAGAAGCGCATCGCGCCTACGTTAGTTACTTTACCAAGTGCCTCCAATTAACCTAGCTAACATAAGTGTATACTGTATCATAATCCCGACTCGTCAATATCTACGTAGTTGCTGTTCATCAACTATATTTACGACATATTTACATTGATCAAAAAATATTTTTTGATTTTTACATCTATCCCGAGCCCTATTTCGGGGGGCGTCCTACCGGTACTGAAATTTACCGGTATGACCGGCTCTATTCTCTTTGACAAAAGGTCATGAATGTTGCCAAAGTGCTAGCAGATGCGCAATTGGCCACAATTTCGTAATCCTTAAGTTGGGAGAGAGAAAAAGAGCAAGAAGGAGGTGTTTGATGTGATATAGGCCGGTACCGGTCCGCTTCGCGTCCCGGGGGGAATTTTTGGGGGCCAAAAATTTTCCTAAGAAAAGTTTGTTAATTGTCACACAAGTGACGAGATGAAGCCGTGGGTCTTGTCCTTCCTAGCGTTCTCATTGGTGCCAATCACACTGTGCTTGGTACCGAAGTTGACTCAGGAAACGCGCCGCTCAACATCATTGAAATCGCTGCAATATGGTGGAATTCAACACGCTGGAATATTGGTGAAAAATGTTGAAGAGTCAAAAAAATTCTTGATGGAAGTGTTTGACTTCACTGATGACTCCCACTTGAGGCCGACCACGTTACCATTTAGAGGCGCGTTCTTAAAAATAGGTATATTTTTACTCTTTTCACTAGCACGTCCTAATCACATACTTATTTATTAGGCACTGATCAAATTCACTTAATGGAATTAACAAATCCTGATCCTACCACTGGACGTCCTGAGCATGGCGGTAGAGATAGACACCTGGCAATAACTGTGAACAATATTGACTTAATCAAAGAGCGGTTGGAGAGAATAAAGCATCATTATACGATGTCGAATTCTGGTCGAAGAGCATTATTTTGCCGCGATCTCGACGGAAATGCTTTCGAGTTTATGGAAGAAGTTGCGCTAAACAAGAATTAATCTACATTGTTATGACTTGTATATTTATACACTTATTACACAGATTTAATTCCTAATTTATGGAGACAATTTATATCGTAACTGATTTTGTTCAAACGAAGTAGTATCGGTGTTCATCTGCGACGTATTACCGACAGAGAATTCATTCAACTCCTTGTTGATCGGTTCGTCGCTGTTAGATCTGGCTACTGTCACTGGCGGTTTCTCAATTCTTGTATTGACTTCCACTGTTTTTTTTGGCTTAACATCAACATCCATCCCAGCACTTTTCCTTTTCCCTTTTTTTGTGAACGGCTTCAACATTTTCTTGAATATCTTCGTGATGGAAGTCATAACCTTCATGGGTAGGTACATGACCAGGAACAAGGGCGCAAGCAGCACTATGAAGAACAACAATATCACTCCAAATATGTACCGACGCGCTAAAATCACGTTAACTAAAACAAAAATGCTTACGACCGAGTAGGCAAACAAATCTGTGTATTCGTCGAACACGCGCGTGTCTCGGATCAGTTGGACTAGCTGTAGCACATAGTGCACGGTTACGTCGTACAGGAATGAAATAGATTTCACGATGAAATCATAGATCAACGTGCTGTTCTCATCACTGCTGTCTTCATTGTAAGAAGATGCGACTGCGGTTAATGCCTTGGTAACAACGTCTGTAACTGCGACGACTGCCGGCATAACGTACAGGACGAAATGCTCATTCGCAGCAATTGAAGCTATAAGCGGGGCTACGTACAACCCGTAGTACACTGCAATTACACTCACCACCTGTGACACAGTGGCACTTAAGTACTGGTCATAGAGCGGCGAGAGGTACAGGATGTACATCGAGATGCCACCAGGAATGATAACGCTGCAGATCAGATGGGTCATGTAGTAGATGTACAGCTTCAAAATGCTGTTGAAAAACGAGAGAATAATAGGGAAGGTGTAACCGAAGAACATGGCGCCGCTTTCCTTGATTTCGTCGACGGGAATGCTGCTAATAGTGTTGTTCATGTACGAAAGGGATGTCTTGATGATGTTTTGCACGTGATCTGTAGACGACAGCAGCACGCTCTCATTACTGTCCTTTGTCAACGTCGTTGTTGCATAAGCAACACTTCCTTCAATTCCATGTCCTTCAAGCGCAGTTGCTTTCTCACTCATCGCGACTCCATTAGAGCATTCAACAGTACCGACCGCCTTTCGGTTAACATTTTTTAATTCATTCTCACAAACTTCAATTTGTCCACGCAATTTCTTCTCGTTGGATTTTAATTCCAACAAATTTGCCTCTGATTGTAGGAAGCAATTTTGATAATTAGCCTGTTGAAGCAGCAAGTTAATGAGTGAGTAAATACGTGAGTGAGTGAACGAAGTACCTCCGCGATCGCCTGGTCATTCTTTGATAACTTGACTTTTATTTCGTACGTTTCCAATTTATCTCTCAGCAATTCATTCTGTTTCACTAACTCATCCGACCCCGAAGGGCCATTCGACGAAGGAAGATGCGGACATTCATGAGTCGGACATGCTGCACATACGGGACACGTCAGAGCAGGGCATGGATCGCACGTCGCTCCTGGACTCTCGGTGACAACCTGCGTTGACGCGATAGCGGTGGCTGCAAGCAGAGAGTCCAATGCGTCTGGGTTGGCGATGTTGTGCTTCTTCAGTATGTCGTAGAAATGCTGGTTTTCACCGGATAATTTGATGTTTGTGTTGAATAATTCAAGTTTTTCTTGATTTAGTTGAAAAATGAAGGCGTTTTCGGTTATACATTGCTCCAGAAACTCTTCCGACGAACCAAAATCTTCATGAAATATGACATTATTGACCACACCTTGCTCGTCATCATCAATAAGAATATCGATATTAGCAGACGATGAGACATCAATAGCAGCAGCGATATCGATGGCCTCGTTATGATCATCAGCCAGCAAAGTGTCTACTTCCTCTATCGATTCGGATGAAGACTCGACATCAACAATCATGTCCGACTGCAGTGACGTATCAATTGCTGCGTCAAACGGCAACGATGCATCTACTGTCAAATCAGCTGGCAAGGATGCATCGACTATTACCTCAGCTGGCAAGGATGCATCGACTATTATATCAGCTGGCAAGGATGCATCGACTATTACCTCAGCTGACAAGGAGGCATCTATTATCAAATCAGCTGGCAAGGATGCATCGACTATTATATCAGCTGGCAAGGATGCATCTATTATCAAATCAGCTGGCAAGGATGCATCGACTATTATATCAGCTGGCAAGGATGCATCGGCTATTATATCAGCTGACAAGGAGGCATCTATTATCAAATCAGCTGGCAAGGATGCATCGACTATTATATCAGCTGGCAAGGATGCATCGGCTATTATATCAGCTGGCAAGGAGGCATCCGAATCTACCATAATATCCCTCTCTACTGTGCTGGGTAACAGAATCTCTTCCAAATCGACGTCCTCCTTCAGGTACTCCTGCACATTCACGGTGTCGGAGAGTCGGAGGTCCTGGCCCAGAACCGAGAGACATAGCCAGAACAACAGCAACAGGGCGAACATGTGCACGATTCTATTCAAATTTTGATTTCTGAATTTGTGTGTCACCGAAGATTAGAAGGTACCGGCATAAGTAAATCGATTACTAAATGGAACTGCAAATGCATTAGTAATACCAGAGAGTAATGTGCTAGGAGTAAATCATTATACAAACGCAGAAGGAAGCAATCATTTAAGTATATACGGCATCAAACTGGCTTTTGTCACCTGTGGATACCTGAAATGTTTTGCTTTTAAAATATCGCTAAACAGTATAGGCACAACGCAGTCATATACCACCTGGAGAGCACATGCACGTCTGCTTACAAGCGCGTAATTCATGCTGTATTGTATAACCTAGCCGCCGGTACCATTTCTTCCTGACATTGTTAACGAGTTGACAACTATTTTTACATCGCAGTAGATAACCAATTCCTTCAACATTACTCCCGCCAGGTGCATGCGCGTTTCATTCCTCTGCCTTGCGCTACTCTGCGCCGCGTTGCTGAGTGCTACTCAGTCGTTCCAAGCAAGTTTGGCGTCACTCAAGTATACCACGAGCTCCACTGCTAAGACGGTGCAGTTGATTGAGGATGTGATTGTCGCATCGATACAACAGAAATCTACGCTTACGATCTTCCCCGAAGGATTGTTATGGTGGTATCTTCCAACGAAAGAAGCTGCATTAGCTGAGGCATCGATCCATATTGCTGTTACCGATGGTATGCCACTTTCTAATCCATGCAGTGAGAACAGTACCAACACAGATTTGATCACAGTTATGTCATGTTTAGCGAGCAAACATAGTCATTATACTGTGGTGAATTTGCCAACGAAGACTTGCGAGGGAGATTCGTGTTACTTATGGAATGCAGTGTATGCATTTGGTGTAAGTGGAGAAATTTTAGCTAGTTACAGAAAAAGTCACAATTATGGAAGCCAACCACCTTACGATGCACCTACTGAGTTCGATGTTTCATTTTTCACAGTTAACAACATCAAATTCGGATTGCTAATATGCTTTGATATTGAATTTAAACAACCAATAAAGGATCTAATTGCGGCTGAGATTGATTACGTCATTATGCCTATGGAATGGACAAATACATACCCAATTTCCTGGTCCATCATGTATCAACAAAGCTTTTCATATATATACGACACCAATTTGTTAGTAGTAAATGACGGCGACAATGCTTACAGTTGGGGAAGTGGTGCGTATTCATCAGGCAATGTGCTTGCTCAAACCTTTTCGGTCAACGAATCAAGTATTGATACGTTACTACTGGTAAACATTGATAAATCAAGTAAAACATATAAAAATCTAGTTTCAAGCACCGTCGCTACCAATACCGAGAGATCCATCCCCGAAACAGCAACGTACGACTGTCAATTTCCCATGTATGGCTCTGGACGATGCGCTAGGATATCCGATAATAGCGGGTCTTTAAGCATCAACAATGGTAACGCCACATGCAATTTCCGATGGAATAATGCGATAAACACCAATGCAAATAGCGCTTTAGTGGCAGTTGCTCACGATTTCAGCATGGCCACGGGTTCGACCAGTCCATCGACATTGCATGTATTAATTTGTTCAATGGTCGTGTGCGTGTCCGATGGCGATGATTTTAATACATGTCAATCATCATTTAAGCAATTTCATGTGGATAGTGCGGCAGTTACATTATTAAACGAGGAGTTATCAGATTCATATCAAGTGATGCCAATGGCCGCGGACGCAGCAGGGATGGGCATCGATATTGATTACATGAAAACCGTTAAGTCGGATAGATTTTACGAAATGCAGCTCAGTCTTGCAGCTGATGACGCGGACAATTTATCCACCATTTGTCTCAAAGCAATCGACCAAGCAACGAGATGACGCTATGTTTGTGTGCGAGAAAAGTGTACTTTTATATAGGAAGAGAATGTATTTAAATCATAATTATTATGCCTACAATTTTTACACGCAAAAATGTTACTTAGTCCTCATGAAGCATGATACTAACTGCTACTAATGCTTGCACTTTGTACACTATTGTGACCGCTACCACCACCGCTGCTGTTACCGCCAGCTAATGGTTGATCAACATTATTGCTGGGTTTCATTTCATTTTGCACATTTACTAATACCTGCATAGAATGCTGACGGAATATGTGACCTGTTAGCATGTAGTTGTAGTGTAGATATGCATCAATATTTGGATCCTTTCTCATCGATAGGAATTGTGAATATGATTCCATAAATGTCTTCTTGGACAGCATAACATCATCTGGAGTTACGTCAAAAGTAAAATCACTATTGGATGAATCAGATATAACCACGGGGGATTGAATCTGGTTCTGTCTGTGATCTTTGTAACTACCATTGAGTCGATTAATCTTATAGTGGTTTTTATTATTATTATAACGGCTATTATTATATCTATGATTATTAGCCTTGATGTTGGCATCATCACCACTAAAATTGCTGTTACTATCACTATTGCTATTGCTATTATCATTACTATTGCTGCTGTTGTTTCCTCCATTTACATTCACCTGGTTCTCTTTATTATTGACATTATCACTAGTCCCATGAGAGCGAGCTTGATGATTTCCATCGAAGCGCTTGTGACTCTTACTATACCTCAATTTATGTTGATTTTCTTTAAAATGTGTAGTTTTTTCATTTTTTATCACGTCGTCCGCCGCATGCTTCCCCTGCGCAGCGTGTCGAGGTACCTTATTGTCGCGACGAGACTCGACAGCTTGCGTTGCGCCGCGACCTTTCATGCTCCGCGATTCACTCAACTGTGTACTAACTCACTCGCAGAATGAACTTGGTTTGGTATAGAAAATTTATTTTAGGCCAACGATTAAATGTACCGGTGGTCCGGACCGCCCGCTGCCGGCTGCTGCACGACGCTGTAAGAGCGATTACGTCAGACTTACAGAAAGAAAGCGAGGGTGTAAGTGGTCTTATTTCACTATTAATTGTATTATTCACATCGATTAAGTTGACTTTCTTGGTTGCCAATTTTTATGGTTGGGACCGCTTTAGGGATTGTGGAAATTGACTTCTTAGCGAGATGAAGTCACTCGTTGCTTCGGCCGAGTCGACTCAATCATCAATTGAACCGACGACTAGCATGTCCACGTGCTTGGTGCAGCGTACATAATCGTGCTCATCCTGACACTTGCACTATTCATATTGCGTGAAAGTAGACATAATGATGGCTGATGACAGGAATGATGAAGTAGTGGAGATTCAATTGAATGGATACCAGGTGGTCAAGACGAAAGGTCTTATAGATCGTGACAGTGCTGTCACAGGCACTGAACCAGAAAATATTCGTTCAAAACCTAGTAGTAATTGGTGGTATCAATGCTTTGAATGTTTCAAGATCAATAATAATAAAACTCAATTTATCCCAATTCAAGGGAATGACAGCGAAACGGTTCTTAATAAGATAAAGCATCAACCAGGTGCATTACTACGCGATAAAAATGTCAATGAAAATTATGGATCGAGATAACTACATGCACGATGGAGCAGCTGGACGTCGTGTTCAAATCTATTAGAATCGGTCGTTTGCACTGTACTAGAATACTAGTGAAAGGATCGAGAGAAGCGTGAAAGAAAAAAGGAAGAAATTGAGGGAAATGCAAAGAAAAGATGCCGGAGTTGTAAGCAAAGTAGTTACAATACAGCTGTTGACTTGTACTTGTGTAAAATTTTGTTAATAATAATTCAATTGTTGAAGTTTATCCATAGCTTTATCACTCAAGTCTAACGAGTGCGCATGCGTATAGCGTGATACTTGACTAGTAAACATTCATTTTGAGAGTGCAGTGATATAATATGACTGGCTTGTCAATAATGCTCAAGGGTGTTTGATTAATTCATCAATTTGCCCATAATCTGACCCAAGTTCTTCAGGAGCACAATGGCATCCGGGTCTGACAGGTACTTCTGCAGCGATTGCTGTCCGTTTTGCATGACATCTTTCATCATTTTCTGCAACTTTTCATCCTTTAACATGGCCATTATTTCAGGATTCGAACTATATAGAATGGAGTTAGCACAGTATATCGTATTAATGAGTAATTAGTATACTAACCTTAGCTTCTTCAATTGTTCCGGAGTTAATCCACCAACGAGCGATCCATCTTGGGCTTTCACTTGGTTCATCACCTCATCGTCATTCAAAATACTATCATCGATTTCCAGTGTATTGAATTTGTCTATTATCGATGGATCTGCTTTACCGCTAAGCCTGGAGTCTTTCAATCGTTGAACTAGTTCAGTTTTAGAGAAACAGTCATCGTATTTGACATTACGAACATCTAATTCACTTTTTAATTCGTCGATAGTCATTTTATCAATACAATACAATCGAGCTGAGATGTGGCGCAAAGAACCACGTGCAAAGCCATTTACGTACCCTACCACCACCAGTAGCAGCAAGCAGACGAATGCGGCGATCATCATGCGGTATTTAAACACAACAACAACAGCAACAACAGAGCAACACGAGTTACTGACTGACTGACTGACGACTATCGCCATTTTCACCGGACAGGACCGGTGACTCCCTCATCGATGAGGGATTATAGACCGCTGAAGATACATTGTTCGTGATCGTGGAATAGACCATTCAATTGCTAAGGCTTCGCACTTCTCTCTGCGTCACTTCTGTGCTCCTTCACTACTACCCTGTTTCTGCCTTGCAGTGTGTCTACCTTACACCGTTTCTTCTGGCTCCCCTACTGCCACCCGTTTGACCCCCCGAGTCTAGCTCAGACCTCGTTTCCTCGCAGCAAACACTCGGACAACAGAGGCCCTCATACGTCTCCGGCCCCGATTTCTAGCTATCGCCAATTTTTTGTGAACCAGTCAACCTGAAACGTAACTGAAATTGATGGCGTCGAAAGAGTTAAACGAGAGTGTGTATCGCTTCCTTGCCACGGCAGCGCCCAGTGCAGCCAAGGCGTTTGCCAAGGAGACTAGTCTCGACACCAAGCTGGCGGCGAAGGGCGGGGACGACATTGTAGAGTTGTTCAATAAGCATAAGGGGTCAAACAAAAGACCAGCTCCTAGTAGTTCATCAGATGACTCCAGCTCTGAAGATGAGAAGCCTGCTGCCAAGAAGGCTGCCCCAGCTCCTGCTGCAGCAGCTAAGAAGCCAACACCAGCAAAGAAAGATTCATCATCATCATCATCCTCCTCATCATCATCATCATCTGATGACTCCAGCTCTGAAGATGAGAAGCCTGTTGCCAAGAAGACGGTAACTCCATCAGCGAAGGCAGCTCCTCCTAAAGTAAGCACAACTCCTGCTGCATCTAGTGCTAGTTCTGGAGAGCATAAAATTTATATTAAGGGATTGCCATGGGTAACTGAAGAGTCTAAATTAAGAGATTTCTTCAAATCATGTGGTAAAATTACCTCCGTAGACTTCCCATTAGATGAATCAGGTCGATCATCAGGTACTGCTTATGTCATTTTCTCTCAGCGATCAGAGTTAGAAAAGGCATTAGAACTTGACGGTTCTACTTGGCCAGGTACTGAACGTTGGTTAAAAATATTAGAAGGTAGAGCTGCTACTCCTAGAGCATCAGGACCAAGTGAAAAACCTGAAGGTTGTGATACTGTTTTCATTGGCAATTTACCATTTGATGTCGAAGAGGATCAATTACGTGAAATATTTGGAGCTTGTGGAGAGATTGCTAGTGTTAGATTTGCCATGGCTGAAGATGGATCCTTCAAAGGTTTCGGTCATGTTCAATTTTATGACGGTGCAGCCACAGATGAAGCAGTTAAGTTAGCTGGCACTGATATTAATGGTAGAGGTTGCAGAGTTGATTATGCGCCACCAAGACAGAGACCAGATGGCGTTAGTCCAGGAAGAGGCGGTGGACGCGGTGGTGGAAGAGGCGGCGCCGGTGGACGCGGTGGTGGAAGAGGTGGTCGCGGTGGTAGAGGGGATGCTCCCGTTATCAATAAAAACAAAGGTACTATTGCTCCAAGTAGTGGCAAAAAGATGACTTTTGATGAATAATTAGACACATACAGTAAGTTAGCGCATACACTTATGTAGAAATGATCCGACATTAAATACTAGATCATATATTTATTGTGTTCATAGTAACCAAGCAATTAATTATGGAGACTATTTTATTTATTCATTTATTTTCATTATAATTACACTACTATCTGATGATACAATCGCGCAATGTTGGAGCAGTGCACACATCACTTGTCCCGGAAACGACTAAATTGACTCCATTCCATGTCGCTATTCCATCGTTGTTCACCTTTAATAGTGGTGCTAATTTTTCGAATGCCTTTTGCTTCTCACACTGCTTTTGGCTCAATGGAGGTGCTTGTAAGCCATGACCGATGATGCGATCGCCAGGTTTGGCGTTGGCAGGTGGATCGATAAATTCTACTTTTTCTTTACCATCAGCATCTATGACTTTGGCCGCACATAGTACCTAAGTAATTTAAAATGAGCAAAAGTATGAATGACTGATTTAGCAAGTGAGTGAGTACCATTCCCTGAGATTTAAATCCAACCAATTTCTTAGGTGGCAAGTTAGCTATAACTATTAGTCGCCTATTTTGCATTTCCTCAAGTGTGTAATGTGGGACTAATCCAGATGCAATAGCACGAGGACCTTCTGGTTCACCAATATCAATCTCTTCACAATACAACTTATCCGCAGTCTCATGCTTTTGTACTTTAACTATTACACCAACTCGAAGGTCTAATGCATTAATATCCAGGTCTTCTTTCACTGCACTTTCTGCAACAGCTGTAGACTCTGTTGCATTCTTGACCTTTTCCTTCTTTTCCTTCTTCTCCTTACCCTCTTTCGGTGCAGGAGGAAGCTCGCATGCGCCCGTGAGAGCCTCCAACTCGCCAATTAGGTCATCCAGCTGCTGCATGCCAGTCTTCTCCATCTCTCTCTGATTGTTCTGTTTGTTCCGCTTGTCCCGTTTCACGCTTCGAGCTCTTCAAACTCGAGTCGATTTTACTTCTTTTGTTGGTTCAAAGCGTTGCTTCGTTCTCCTTTTTTCTTTCCTTTTTTTTTTTCCCATTTTTGGTAGGTACCAAAATCCAAAATTTACTAGGTATTCGGAATTGGATCGGTTTGGGACACGTTGTACCTGGCCTCGTATTGACTCTTTTACGCACGCACGCACTCGCTGCGGTATAAGAGATGATGTTGCTTGTTTGGTGCGTTTTGGCTCTCTTGGTTTCTGCGTGCTGTGCAGCGCCCAGCGCAGACATGATTGCGTCGCTTCCTGGATGGCCAACAGGACTGGTGTTGCCCTCGACGCAGTACTCGGGGTACTTAGATGCATCTGATGGGGTCCACTTGCATTACTGGTTTGTGGAGGCAGAAGTAGACGCAGCTAATGCACCCGTAGTTCTATGGTTGAATGGAGGACCAGGTTCGTCTTTACTTGCTCACTTACTTATTCACTTACTAACTTACTCACTCACTCAGGTTGTTCATCGTTGGATGGATTTTGGTATGAACATGGTCCGTTCGAATTGATTCAAGGGGTACCAAATGATCCTAGCTATCCTTGGGCTACAGCAGATGGATTACGATTACAACTGCGCCCTTATAGATGGAATAAAGTAGTTAATATGCTATTTCTTGAAGCACCAGCAGGCGTAGGATTTAGTTATAGTGATTCAGGCAATTACAACAACAACGATGATAATACTGCAGCACATAACATGGAAGCTTTAGAAGATTTCTACAAGAAATTTCCAGAATATTTGAAAAATGAATTATATTTAACTGGTGAAAGTTACGCTGGCATTTACGTCCCTACACTAGCCGAAGCGATACTGAATGCATTAGACGATAAGACATGGAAAGGTGCCGAATTAAAGGGTATAGCCGTTGGAAACGGCTGCACAGGCACTGAGATTGGAATTTGTGGATACTATTTTAGTCAAAATTATTGCAGTGGCTTGTACTACCAAGCGAAGTTTCTATTGGAACTATCGTTTATTAGCTCTGATTTGAAAGATTTAATCAATTCTGAGTGCGACTGGGCCAGTTGCGTGTCGCAGGATGACATCAAGTATTTATCGTCTTCGTGTCTAAAATATTTGGATCAAGCAACAAACTTATTGGGATGGATTAATGTATACAACGTGTATGGCACGTGCGCGTACAAGCAATGCGCCAATAGCGAGTCGAACGAAGCGGTAGGTAAAGTTGGTGCCATTAAAAATTCAATGTTAGTATCAAAATTTCACGAAAAAACAAATTTAATGCGTAGTTCCACGTCAATCGTAGGTGACGCAGCATCTTATGGCTCTGGCCCCACAGAGTGCATCGACTCGTCGTTAGCGACTGCTTATTTGACAAACACTGACGTTATCAGTGCTATTCATGTTCAAAAGCCGTCGTTTTGTTGGGCTGTATGTAATCAAGCACCGCATTGGCGTTACACCCCTAATAGAGTTAACTTGCCTCGTGATACGTATCCATACTTAATATCTCGTATAAAAGTGGTGATTTACAACGGCGATTTGGATGCATGTGTCCCATACACTGATAACTTAGCATGGACTGAAAATATGGGATTTCCATCAATAACTGCGTGGTCTCCCTGGACATATTTCGATCAAGATAACTCCATGCAAATAGGTGGTTATCACGTCAAGTACAACGTGTCCTCACTGCAGGGGATGTTTGGCTCGTTATCTGGCTCGTTTGAGTTCATGACAGTAAGAGGGGCGGGCCACATGGTGCCGTCAGATCAACCAGCTTCGGGTGTAGAAATTTTGTATCGACTAGTCCAGCGCCCCACGGATAGTGTGTATAGAGATGACCTCAATGAGAGCTACGGTGCTAGCTCCTCGTCAGACTTCTACATATTCGCGGGACTGGTTATCACCATCATCATACTCAGTACACTGTTTATTGTCTTGCTGTCTTACGCCCTCATTGAAATTAAAAGATTGAAGAATAGTATCAATACGACAGCGGCGAGCACGCCAACGAATGCTAATAGTAATAATGCGCTGAAATCGTTTAGTATTGCATCGACCGAGGAGGAAGAAGAGGAGGATAAGTATGGCATAGAAATAACGTCCCGGTCTAATGGACACAACGATGAAGATAGAAACCCTCTATTCAATCGCACCGGCAGCGAGTATGCTGCAGTTAATTATGATGACAAGGAATAAGAATGAGTGATACATGAACGATAAAGGATTGTAGTAGAAGAAGCCCATGCATACCCAAGGGAGGATTGTACGACGCGAGGACATTAGCCCGTATGAGTTGAGGAAAAATATATTTTAGCTCAATTATATTTTTGTAAAAAATGACATAGGAACTGGAATATGTATATAATCTATTAGGCACCTCTCCTGTTCTTCCCCATTTGTTGCTGTAAACTGTTGAAAGAATCAGCTTGTGTTGCCTGTTGGTATAGAGCATTCAACAAGTCGGTCTGTGAGTCTTTCTTACCAGCTTGACCTTTTTGTGCTTCCAATAGTTTCTGTTGATACAAAAATTGTTGCCACTCTTCAAATGATACAATGCCATCGCCATCAAGATCAAACTCCTCGAAACGAGGAAAATCTCTTTCAGATAACTCAGGGAACGAGGAAAGATATTTACGAACATATGTATTGAACTCCGCTCTAGAAATCATATCATCATTGTTAGTATCAGGTGCCTTGAATTCTTCGTAATCTCTTTCTAGCGTTTCTTTTTCTAACTCATCATATGCTTTATATAACTTTTGGTATTCACTTTGCCATTGCTGTTCACGTGTTTTATACACTTCTTCTTGCAATTGTATATATTGCACCAAATCCTAAAATAAAAAAGACAGAATAAGTAAACAATCAATCAAACCAATAGAAAAAATGAATGAATAAGTAACCTTTTTCTCTTTTTCATATTTTTTCTTGATTCTTCCCCCTTGTATCCATGCCCCCGCGACGGTCCCCATTATCCCACCGAACACTGCGGGCAACAATCCATTGTTGCCACCTCTGGCGCGTCGCCGTCCGCGGTACTCGGCGCCATACTCCTGCGCCTGGCACAGCGTGGCCAGCAGCGCCAGCATCGCCAGCAGCAACAACCGCATCGCTTCCTTGTACGTATGTATGAGGTCATGTCTTATGCTATGCCCGGTGGGGTAGGGCTGCGGGTAAAATCTCTTCTATAAAGAAAGAAAGATATTTTAAAGTGGGTTTCATCAAAGTAAATACGACGCGAACAGCGGGAGTATATGAACCCAAAAGAAATATTTCAAGAAGCAGTATTGCATATTTTTGTGTCGGCCCTAGGTAGGCCTTGGTAGGGAGTGACTCGACTACTCATTTCGTTCTCTATTTGCCTTTTTATTCGTGCGTACTTGGTGTCTGCGCGCCATGCCTTTGGCTGCTTCTATTGCCTTTTCTTCGCATATTTTACTTGTGTGTATCGCGATTTTCATCGTCGCACACTTCGCGCCAAGCTTGTTCATGATTCTATTCTTATTTATAATTAATTACACAATAAAACATGTTAGAAGAACTCTATATCGCTCCAGGTCCGCACGAGTTCGTTCCGTTTAATGGCTTCGCCAACGTCATTGGGGCTCCACATGACGTCACAAGCGTAACCGAAAGAGTTGAAACCGTTTTTTCGACGATCAATTTTTCTCAAATAATTTGGTAAATTTTCAATTAATGTGACTACGTGGTCTATGTTGAGCGTCCGTTTCTTGCGGTTGTTAAATATGCTTTCTTGGTTCTTAAAATTGATTAATTGCCCGCTTTTCGATGACATGCTTGGCCCGTTCGTCAGTAATAGCAACTGGAGCACAACGTACGAGGAGCTGTCACCGATGCTGGTATTGCTAGCAGAGTCTGGTAACATTTTCTTATCGAATTTTGCTTGCTCTTGTAAAGCCGTTTTGTGGTACAAGT
>JACCDO010167266.1_pt1 | contig 18638 bp, 13 predicted proteins | sample 7446101 | NCBI WGS metagenome assembly JACCDO01 (sample SAMN15323440, study PRJNA562643) | freshwater metagenome | isolation source: river surface water | place: USA:Blue River Watershed | collected 2017-08-16 | reverse complement strand
GTTGTTGACCATAGCTTTGTTGACCATCGCCTTCTTGACCATAGCCTTGTTGACCATAGCCTTGTTGACCATAGCCTTGTTGACCATAGCCTTGTTGACCATAACCTTGTTGACCATAACCTTGTTGACCATAGCCTTGTTGACCATAGCCTTGTTGACCATAGCCTTGTTGACCATAGCCTTGTGGTTCATAGCCAAGTTGTTTTGGCTTCTTGTGGTCATCTTCATCTTCTTCAATTTCTTCCTCTTCTTCATCGCCAGAGAAAGCATAAACTAGACCACCAAGAACAAGACCTGCAGCAGCAATACCACCTGTCCATTTCAACCAAGTAGGTACTGTACCTTTCTTAACTTCTGTTGTTGGTGCTTTTTTCTTTGCTGGTGGAGCTGTCTCGGTGGTTTCAGTGGTTTGAACAGTTTGACTAGTTTGACTTCCTGGGGTTTTTTTGGTTGTTTCTTGTCTTTTGGTGCCACCAGAGGTTGATTGAGGTTGAGCTTGAGGTTGGGGTTGGGGTTGGGGTTGAGGTTGAGGTTGAGGTGGTTGTGCTGCAGGTTGTCTACTAGCAGCAGCTTGAGCTCTTAATTGCTGAATACGGCTAAGACATGCAGGATACTTTGATTCTGATCCAGGTGCTAAAAGTTCAGCCTTAGAAATATCTTGACAACGAAGTTCTGCAGGTTTTACAGCTGTTGGATTTGGTGCTGCTGTTGCACTAGAAATTTCTGGGTGAGCAAAATTAGGGTTGGCCAAAATCTCATTTGCAATCGCAATCCCTTCTGGAGCCATATCCACACCTGCAGGATCACATCTCTTTTTTCCAGAATTCAAAAAGTTTAATAACATAGTTTTAGTTTGTTCACCTAAAATACCATCACGCCCTGCAAGTTCTGGGAGTTTAGCCATAGGATCACAAGCACTTGGGCTTGCAATACCTTTTTTCGCAGAAAGGGCATAATGTTGGAAACAATATAGTTTCTTTGAATCTGCAGCAGTGATTTTACTTGCATTTGGGAATCCCGCATTTTTCCCATATCTTTTTGAAAGAGCTGTAGGATCTTTTTTAGAACCTGATTCTTCCAAGCCCCACTTTACTGAACCAAGGATACCCATTGCTTTTTTTGCCTTGGCGATTTTGTTTTGATGTACTGCTTTATAACCACCATTACAATAAATGTCTGCACAAATATTTACAAACACATAGTGACATTTGTCTTGGTAACCCATTTTTGCCCATGTGTGTGGGGGAATCTGTTTAGCATTTTCAACGAATTTTGGATAAAAAATCTTCCCATTTTTCTTTTGTTCGGAAGGATGTCCAACAATTTTTTCAGCTATTGCTTGAACTTTTCGCTTTTGGTGTGGATTGAGCATTTTTTCCATCGTAATTACTCCTAGTAATGTGGTTTTGAAACTTTTTCGGTTTGAATATTTAAAAAGTAAGAAATCTCAAAAGTCTTGTAAAACATATTTTCAAAAAAAAATGATTTTTTTCTATATCATGGGTTCAACCTTAAATTTCAACCGATTTCACTTATCTGATTTTTGATTTGCCATATACAAAGTGTTTTGTTAAAAAGATAAAACCGCTTTGGCATAGGCGGGTCATTTTTCATCTCAAACAAACAACAAACCGAGGTATTTAATATGTTAGCCGATTATGTTTTCGTCTCAAAATACTCAAAATATATCGAACACACACAACGCAGAGAAACTTATGAAGAAGCGATTGATCGCATGATGGATATGCATGAGTACAAATTTCAAAATAAGCAAATCCCGAAAGAAACTTTCAATGAACTCCGTCAAATGCTTAAAGACAAATTATTCATTGGTTCACAAAGAGCTTTACAATTTGGGGGAGCTGCAATTTTAGAAAAGAATTGGAGAATTTTCAATTGTACAACAAGTTATTGCGACCGTCCTAGATTTTTTGCAGAAACTTTGTGGCTACTTCTTGCTGGTGCAGGTGTTGGGTTTTCTATATGTAAATCACATATATCTAAATTGCCTATGATTCAGCACATTGATCCTAAAAATTCTAGTGTGTATTCAATTCAAGATAGTATCGAGGGTTGGGCAGATGCCCTACTCGAACTGATTAATGGTTTCATGGGTTACAACCCAATCCCATTCTTTGATTTTTCTCTAATTCGACCCAAAGGTGCAAAACTTAGACATGGTGGAAAAGCTCCAGGTTGTCAAGGTCTTCAATATGCTTTAGAAAAGATTCGTGAAATTTTGACTAAAGCTCAAGGTCGTCAACTCAAATCTATCGAATGTCTAGATATTGTTATGCATGCGTCTGATGCAGTTCTTGCTGGTGGTGTACGAAGAAGTAGTGCAATCGCAGTTTTTGATGCAGATGATGAAGAAATGCTCAATGCAAAAACTGGAAATTGGTTTGTTGACAACCCACAAAGAGGTAGAGCCAACATTAGTGCTATTATTCTCCCATCCACACCAAAAGAAACCTACGAAAGTATTTTCTCTCGCACTCAGCAATGGGGTGAACCTGGTTTCTTGTTCCTTGCACATGAGGATTATGTTCTCAATCCCTGCTCAGAAGCATCTATGTGTCCACAGTTGATTACTGATCCAAAAGGTAATGTAGTGGAAGAATATACCCTTGATATGCTACAAAACAAGGACAAGTACAGAGCTTTGGGATACAAATATGAAAGTGGTTGGCAAGCTTGTAATTTGACTTCTATCAATGGTGCTAAGGTCAAAACCCAAGAGGATTTTCTCAAGGCTACTAAATATGCTACCATCTTAGGCACTTTCCAAACCACATATTCAAACCCATCTTATCTAGAAGATGTATCTCGCAGAATTGTGGAAAGAGAAAACCTTTTAGGTGTTTCTATTACAGGCATGATGATGAACAAGGAAATTCTACTCAATGCGGAATGTCAACAACAAGCTGCAAGACTCGCTGTTGAAACTAATCAAGAATATGCTCAGATTTTAGGTATTCGTCCATCTTCTAGAATTACTTTAGTTAAGCCTGAGGGAACTGGATCTTTAGTCTTAGAATCAACAAGTGGGATTCATCCAGCCCATGCTCCTAAATACATTCGCCATGTTCAAAGCACAGATATTGATCCACCTTTCTTACATTTTAGGGATACTAACCCCCAAGCTTGCTTTGATTCAGTTTGGTCAGTTGACAAATCTCAAAAAGTAATTGCTTTCCCCATGGCATTCAAAGATGCAACCTATTCTTATGAAATGTCTGCCATCGATTTACTCAATTTTTCAAAACTTACCCAACAAAATTGGGTAATCGCAGGTACTGCAAAACCAAAATCATGTGAACAATTGAAACACAATGTATCAATCACTGTGAGTGTCAAAGCTGATGAATGGGATGCAGTTCGAGATTACTTGTGGCAAAATAGGGAGTACTTTACAGGTGTTGCATTGCTTTCTGCATCTGGAGATTATGACTATGATCAAGCACCTTTTGTTCGAGTTTTTGAACTACACGAAATCAGCCCTGCAGATCCACATTATGCCAAAAAAGTTTATTATGCCAAACTTTGGGAACAACTAAACCAAACCCTGAAAACTGTTGACTATACTTCAATGATCGAAGAAACCGACAATACCCAATTCGTACAAGAAGCTGCTTGTGCAGGTGGTCAATGTGCTGTTTCTTTCTAGTAATATTGTCTAATATATATCTAAATACTTGAAAATTCGATTGATTTGATCTTGACCTTCATAGGACTGTAAATATTTCATCACAAAAGGTGTGTTAGATCCAACTTGTTCAAGACCTCTATCCATAGATCTTTGCCAAGTGAATACTGCATAGGTATGTGTTTCAAAACCTAATTGGGAAAAAGTTTCAACCAACCGACTTGCAATTTCTTGTGATTGGTAATGTTGCCCAACAACAATGATCCCACATTTTTTACCATGCAAAGGATTTGGTTCATTGTAAACAGAATACCTATTCTCTAAAGTGTTCATTCTTTCAATGATTTTTTGTAGCAGAGCAGAATGGCTTGTCCACCTTACCGATGTAGAAAAGAAAACAACATCTGCCCATGCAATTGCATCGTAAATGACGGACATTTGATCTACACCACCATATTCTTTGGGATTTTGGACTGAAAGATGATGTGCCCAACAACGATATGGACCAGCCTCATAGCTTGCACAATTTTCTTTACCAGAAGAATAGCATGACAAATTATCTACGATATGCAATTGATTGGCATCAATATATTTAGTTTCGAATCCATCTACTTGTGAGCAGATATTCAAAACTGTTTTTAGGACTGATGTACTTGTTGATGGTGTAGGATGTTCTGGGTTTGGTGTATGTGTAGTTGTACTAATACCGAGTATTCGCATGCTTTTGTTTCCTTTTTTGAATGATTGTCATAATACCCCAAGTGAGTAAACTCCCCAAAACAAAACCACCACCCAAAAGCACAGATCCTGCAACTGTGGCTTTCTTTTTAATTGGAGGTAATAGTTCTTGTTTAGCAACAGCTTTCAAGGGTACTAGAGTGTTTGCTTTGAATTCTTCCACGATATCAGGTGTAATGATTTGACTCGCAATTTGTTTAGGATTTAAAATTTCTAAGTCTGCGACAGAAATCTCTGTATTTGGCATTAGATCTACCAAAAAATTACTTGGTTCTTTCACAGGATTTGCAATCTTCAAACCATCTTTTGTCATCATAGTAGTTGGTATTTTGGATTCATCAGTTGGAATCTCTTCTTTTTCTTTCAAACCTAAAGCACTACGAATTAAATTTTCTAAACCTACTACACCTTTTTGCCCTAGTGTGGGACCTTCTTGCTCAATCGCTTTTTTGATTAGTGGAAGTTTACTTTTTATTTCATATCGTAGAAATTCAACGGTTTTACCTCTAACCTTGTTGATTTCTTTTTGTAGAGCTGTATATATCTGCCTTTTGATTTGATCTAAAGTACTTTTTGCAATGTTTTTGTTTGCTTTTAATAATTCGTTTCCTAGATCTTCTGCAAAACCACTTAGCTCATGATGTAGATATTCGTCATAATTCCCAAAGGGATAATAAGGGGTGTGATAACTTTCAGGTAATCTTTTCATATAATGCTGATTCATAAAACATCCTTTTGATTGTAACTTCCATCTCTAGTATAAGAGATGCCATACTATTGTGAAACATAAAAAATATTTTTTTTTTGAAACATTTGACCTTTATTTTAAGATTTAAAGAAAATTTTCTTTGTAAAGTAAAAATAATGTTGAAGAATTAATAAAACTTTATATCTTTTTCTAGTTTGATTGCTTTTTAGGAGATTTGAATAATGCTAGTAACCGAGCAGCATCTAGGGTTCTTTGAAGAAGAAACACCAACATTAGTAAGCCTAGAAAAAGAAAGCTTCAACCAAGTTCTTGTTAGAAAACAAATAGAATTAAGTTATCAAGAGTGGGTACAACAAGACACACCTAGTGTCCTTGATTATTTTTTGCCAAAGCTTGTATTAGGTTTGAGTGAAAAGCACCCAAAATATGAAACATATGGACTAATTGGGCGAAAGTTGATGTTGACTCTCGTTAGAAAAATATTTAGTCCCAATTTAGAAACACCCACTAACCATTTTTTGGTATTATTGACAGAAGATTTCGAATATGTAAACAACTTTTATGAAGATTTAGTTTTAGGTTTGTTCAAAGACAACACTGAATGCTCTCTCAATCTCATTCGAGAAATGAGTACCGAGTTTTCAGAACTTTTTGTTTGGAAAGAACAAGTACAGAACATTCTCAAAATAAAAGCTAGGAAAACAATAAAAGCATCAAAGCACAAGATGTTCGTTGTGGATGACGATTTTAATACTGAATCTTTTCGCTTACCTAGAAAAAGGCTCAAAACTTTCAAAGATTTTTTGAATACTACAAAAGATTGGTATAGAAATTTCACACAAATATCAATACAAAGACAAATCAGATCTTTTTATTTTGTTGGGATTTCCAAAGAAAAAAACCTAATTTCAAACCTAAAAAAACTAATCAAAGAAGAAAAGTTGAATCAAATCCAGACACCTCTGGTAATCGATTTCTCGCAAGATTGTCTAAAACCAAAGAAGATATGCCAAAACAAACTGATTCTAGATACTCAAGAGCTATTCAATGCTGCTAAATATATATTTGGAGAAGCTTATGCTCGTGTGGTACTTGGTAGACACATCCCAACCACATCTTTTTTCGGCATCAACAACAAACATTTAGCATTGACTCAAGCTAGAGTTTTTGTTGATGACACTTTTGTGGAAAATTGGAATTTAACTAAATATGAAAATCCTTGGCAAGACCAAGCTTTGTGTATTGAAATCTCGTGATGTATGTGTTACATTCCTAAAATGTTTTTTTAAGAGAGTTTTTTTATGAATGAAAATCAAAAAGTTATTTTGACTTTGTTGCTGTTTTTGATCACTTACATCTATTTTGTTGTTAGTTCAAACTCACAACAAAATGCAGATCTTGCAAACGAATCTATATCACAAGTCAAACCTATAGAGAGCGATCTAGATTTGAACATTTCTCCACAACCTTTGTTACCAAATACACCTTTTGAACACAACCAGCAATGTTCTTGTGATCAAGATATACTTGTTCATAATGATACACTTAATACTTGTTATTGCGAAACTAGAACTAGAAAAAATTGTGTTTGTGAAACTTGTACTTGTCAATCAACTCCCTGCAAGAATATGTCCGATAAGTTTCATAGATTGCAATGATTGAACATAATCGTTGTTGTGTAGATCAAAGCAAAATCTACAGCTCTTACATATTTGTCATCACAACTACAAGCGAGTGATAATGCGAAAGAATAAACAGAATTTCGATGAAATCCCCTATGAATCTACAACCGAAATGAGTCAACACCATGCTTTCGCAGACATTGACGATTTTTCCCCTAAACACGAAACGAAAGGCAAAAACCATGTTGCGATAGAAGAAAACGATAGTGTCAAAATGTATTTGGCTGAAATCGGAGCAACTGCCCTTTTGAGTTTTAAGGAAGAAACGGAAGTTGCGAAAAAGATTTATGAATTGAAAACTGAATTGATGTTGCATTTGATTCGTCTCCCATTTACATGGAATCTGATCGTAAACTTACCTAATTTAGTGGCATCTGGAGAAAAAACTGTTCGCCAAATTGTGGATAGTAGTGTGAACCCCCTACAAGAACCTAATGGTACACTCGTTCTTGAACATGACTCGGATGATTCGGATCTTAAGGTTTATGACAAAGACAAGTCTTTAAACAAAATTCTTGTAGCTACGGAACAAATGAAAACAATACACAATTCTAAAATTCGAGCAGCTAAAAAACCCAAAAAAACCGATCGTAAAAATCGAGATTATGACCAAGAAATTTTGAATGTTATGCAAAATGTGGGTTATAATTGGAGCACATTTGAAGATATCATAAAACAATTGATAAAAGTAAAAGACGAATTAGCAGATGTTGATGACCACTTACAAATGGTTAGTCGTAGAATTGATTCTTGTATAGAAGATTTACAAGAATACGAAAAAGTGCCTGAGTGGGTATTGTGCGATCAAAAAACATGGACAAATTCTCGACAAATGGCTTTCTCTCTGAAATCACATAGAGATCAAATACTCAATCAAATCAAAAGTACTGGCGAAGATTTTGAACAAAATGTATTTCGTATTGCTCAAATTAACCAACAACTAAGTGATGCAAAAAACAAAATGATATCGTCTAATTTAAGATTGGTTGTTAGTATCGCAAAAAAGTACACAAATTTCAGTTTGCAATTCTTAGATTTAATCCAAGAAGGAAACATTGGTTTGATTAGGGCGGTTGACAAATTTGAATACCAAAGAGGTTTTAAATTTAGTACATATGCTACATGGTGGATTCGACAATCTATTACAAGATCAATCGCTGATGCTGGCAGGACAATTAGAATACCTGTACATTTGATTGATTCACTGCAAAAAATTACCAAAGCAAAAAATCAAATTGAAAACAAAAAACAAGCCCCAGCTACTGCTGAAGAAATCGCAAAAGTGATGGATGTTTCTGTTGATTATGTGAACAAACTAATGTCCATTAATCGACCTCCCATATCTTTGGATACATCTTCACACGATGATGACGACAACAGTCTTGGGGATTTAATGGCTAGCTCAGAAGATTCAAACCCTTCAGAGCAATTCGACAAACTGAAACTCAAAGAAGAACTCTCTAAAATCATTGACTCATTGACTGACAAAGAAAGAGATATTATTCGTCTCAGATATGGCATCGGTGTAAAATGCGATCATACACTAGAAGAAGTTGGTAGAGTTTTTGGTTTGACACGAGAAAGAATCAGACAAATAGAAATGCAAGCTCTGAGAAAATTAGCCCAAAAACATAGGTGTGATCCACTGAAACCTTATTGGAACAAATAAATTCTAAAAAAATTGATCGCTACTCAGCTAAGTATGAATCAAAGAACTAAACATACATAATAAAGATATGATTTCAAATAAAAAAAAGCACCACAATCTGACGAATGCAGTGCTTGTTTTTTTTACCCTATCTCATCTTGGTTTCCCAAAACAAGCTGCTGGGGTATCTTACTTCCCAACATTGATTTATATTTAACACAAAATCATATCCCTGTCAACTTTATATTCAAAAGAAAATTCTTCTTTTTGCAAAATATCTTTGCAGTTTGTTTCCGTTTTTCAAACAATAGGAGAAGATTAATGATTTCACCCTCTTCCAAAGGAAACAAGTATGATTGCATTCGATATTGTTGCAAAAGTTATTGAAAACGACAAAAATAAAAAACAAAAAAGGGCTCTTGGAGGTGTAGATGTTGCTGCAAGATCAAATTTCGTTCCTACCACATTACGAACTGCGATCGCAATCGGAACAGATTATGCTGTTGGTCAAAATATGTATAGTGATCGCCAAAACACATCTGAGAATGTGGGTATCGAGTCTTCTTGGAGTGAATCGATTGTTGCAACAATCGGTGGTGAACTCTTAGGGGGGTTAGTATCTGGCTTGGTATTACCATCTAGCATCCAAAAAATTGAAATTGGCTCAAATTCTGTTGACGACAGTTTAGCAGCAACTGTTAAAGGTATTCATTCTCTTGCTTGTGCATATCATGGGTACAAGAGACACAATGATAGTTTTTTGTGGGCACTAGGTTGGGGTTTTGTAGGTAATGCAGGTCTTGCAATGGCTCAACATTTCGCTCAACCTTTAGCATCAAAGAACCCAATGGGTATGAATTATGTGAGAGATGTCGATCATAGTTTAGGTTCTGATGCCATCGAAAACCCTCGTAAAAAACGACGATCAGCCAAAGCCAAAAAAAGAAGCTCTCGCAAAACAACAAGAGTTTCCAGATCTAGCTCTAAAAAAAGAGCAACTAGCAAAACTACAGCCAAAAAAACAAGAGTTGCTAGTAAACTAAAGTCCTCACACAAGCGATCTAGTCGCAAGATTTCTGCCCGTAGAACACAAAAATAAAAAGAAAAGGAAAATAAAATGCTTGCTTTCAAGATTTTACAAAAACTAACCAAAAGAGCTCAACAACCAAAAGCTAAGTTACAACAGCCTTCAAGTGCTTTAGGTCAATTCAATTTAGAATTTAATCCTAATATGGCTCAAATTCTATTGGATTTGGATAAGAATCCAAGTCGAAATAGCAGAGTATCTGTCGAATTTTCTGGAGATCTACCAACTGCATCTTCAGAACTTGCTCAAAAAATAACCAGTGTGGGAACTGCTTATGGTTTGTCTAATGCCTTTCTAGAAAAAAGAACAAACCCTAAGTTAGGTTCTCATGGTAGCGATGTTCCCTCAGTACTTGGAATTTCTATTGGTTCTTGGTTCATCAGCAATTTTCTGCAATATTATGTTTTTGATGCCATTCTAGGCACACATGTTCCAAAAACGAAAATTGAAATCAATGTGGACAGTATGGCAGATTTGGACAGAAATAATGTTTTGAAAGACCACAAAGTCAATCAAAATGTTTCTGATGCTGTTGCGGGTTTGGCGAGAGCTAATTTTGTTGATCAAACTTTCGATTTCTTTGAATTTTTTGCTAATGCTTATCATGGATACTACAGACATGATAAAAGTATCCTTGCAGGTCTTGGTTGGGGCTTTTTTGGTAATGTAGGTATGGCTCTACAACAAGGGTATGGCTTACTAATGGAAGGGAAAGGTAATGACAAATCTTCCGATATGCCTAGATTTGTACCCATTCAAAATCCAAGATCCAAGCGAAGAAAAGCTACAACTACCAAAAAAGTTTCTGCTCGTAAAGTAAGAGCAAAAAAATCAAGTAAAGCCTCTCACAAATCAACTCGTAAATCTCGTAAAGCTAAATAAACATACTGAAAGATCAAAAAATGCTTGTTGTTGACATCCTCTCCAACCTTGTGAAAAAACAAAGACATAAAAGTGTGAAAGCACCTAATAAGTCAAGTTTTGGTTCTTTTCAAATTGATATTGATGATGAAGATGAAAAAGTATTTCAAGGTAAAAATACACGAGATGGATATGTCAATATTTCAATCGCTGGAAATCTCCCATCCACTAGAAGTGTAATCGCTCGTAAAATTAGCAACAATGCAATCGGATACACGATAGGGTCTTTGGTATTCTTAGATTCTGATACACCAAAAGACCAAGGAAAAGAAATCGGTGAGCTGAAATCTTTTGGAATTCTTTCAGGATCTGCCTTACTTGGACATCTCTTAGGATATTATGTGTTTGATGATTTATTAGGGATTGATGTGGGTAAAATCAATGTAGCTATCCCATATTTTGCAGACAACGAGAGTTTACCTGATTTAAAAAATCGTGCTGAAAAATATGCTTTAGATTCAATCTCAAGTGTTGCAACAGAAGAAAACATCAAAGTTGCTCAAGAGATTTGGGAGAAAACACAATCTGCATCAATCACCTATGCTACAATCTCATCCGTAGAAAGTATTTTGAATGCTATTCATGGATATCGTAGACATAATGGTAGCATTTATTGGGGACTCGGTTGGTTAGTTTTTGGAAATCTAGGCTATGCTTTTTCTCAAGGCTATGGTAAACCACTAAATCGTCAATCAAACAAGTAAAATAGGAGATATCATGATAGATTTAACAAAAAAGATCATCGGCAATCGGCGAAAGAAAACATTTACAGATAAAGATTTTGCAAAACTTTATGAAAAGCATGTCAAAAAAGATGGGTTCAGTGCTTTAGGTGCATTGAGTCCCGAACAAATTCTTGAAAATGGACGAACTTTCCAAACAGTTTCGAAAGAACTTGCGATAGATGGCTCACACGAATTTGAGTTTCAGCCAATTTATGAAGAAGGCTCAAATGTGATGTATTCGGACTCAACTTTGAGTTCTGTAGGTTTAGGTTCTGTATTGGCTACTGCAAGTGCTACTAGTTACATCGTGGCTGATGCTCTTAAGAAAAGTAAAAAACCAAATGAAACTTTTGAAGTTCAAGATGTGATTGCAATGTCATTGTCTGGCTTGATTGTTTCTTATGGGTTAATTGGAGGTATTCGCAAGTTCACACAAAATATGTTTGAACATAATGTCAAAGGTGTAATTGCTTTACCAAAAGATTCCTTGAATCTAGAAGTACCAATAGAAGATCGTGCAAACAATATTAAGCAAGCAATTTTGCAAGACAAAACCTACCAAGATTCAAAAATCTCTAGAACTCGAATTATCAACAATTTGATTTCAGGTATCAATGCATTTGCTTTGGCATATCATGGTTACAAAAGACATGGTAAAGAAAATGAGCCAGCAGATATTCAACAATATATTTGGGCAGCTTGTTGGGGGCTTGCAGGATTTTACAATTTAACAAATTTAGGGGTTGCTTATGCAGTTGGCTTTGCCCAACCTAAAGGCAAAGCTATAAAATCTAAGAGATCCGATATCGTAGATGCAAATGCTAGAGTAGACCAAGTTTTACAAGGAAATTAGTTCAATTTAGCAGTTCTTGAAAACACGATCTGCATGCTGGAATAATACAGAAACTGCTTTTGCATAGGTATTTTGTGCTTGAGCAGATACATAAATTGCTCGTGACCAATCGAAAGATCCATTTGTAATCAAATGCTTGAGAGATGCTGCGAGTTGATCATAACCTTTACTGAAATTAACCAAACTAATGTGTGGTACATCATTTGCTCTAGCGATTTCGTTTTCAAAGTTTTCTACTACATCTTCGAAATAGACAAAATCTCCACCTTTGACGGGAAGTGTGCCTAGCAAGAGTAATTTTTCAGATTGGGTGTTTTGTACTTTGTGTGGTACATCTTTTTCTTGAGTGTTTGAGTGCATTGTTGTGTTTTCTACTGTTGTGTGTGATGCCACTTGTATGGGTTCTGTTTGTGTAGGTGCTACTTGTGCAGGTGCTACTTGTATTGGTGCTACTTGTATTGGTGCTACTTGTGCAGGTGCTACTTGTACAGGTGCTACTTGTGCAGGTGCTACTTGTGCAGGTGCTACTTGTATTGGTGTTTCTGTAGAAATGGATGTAGTAGTATTGTGTATTTGAATACTGTCTGGAATTTCTTTGTCTGCAAGAAATGCTTTCACATCTTCTAAACAAGTTTGCCCAAAGCCTTTGATATTTGCAGGCCAATCATTCAAATTTGGATAGGCTGTGAAAACATCTCTGAAAGAGTCATAGTTTTGTCGATCTAAACTGTTTCTTGTGCGATTTGATAATTTGATCAAATTACGAATTGGTACATCTAACCAAAGAGCATTACTGCTGATAGCAGCTTTAGTAGTTGATTGTTCTGCTTGTACTTGTTCTGCTTGTTGTGTATTGGTACTACCTACCACATCTTCTATTTCATCTTCTTCTGCGATTGAGCTGAATATCTCTTGTTTGATTTCATTTAAAGCAACTACATCTAGTGTGGTTTCATTTGTTTTTGGAGTGGTTGAGACATGGGTCAAAGTGGTTGCTGTGATTTGTGCATACTCTGGAGCATTGATTGATGCTGCATCATCAAAGTTGATTTCATGTGTAGCATTCGTTGATGTTAATACATGTACAAAAGGTTCACTGTTAGCTGCTGTTTCAAAAACATTTTCACTGATAAGTTCATCACTCTTGGTTTCTGTTGATTCTTCTGTATCAATGTCTTCATTGTCATCCAAGTTATCGGTGTCCATAGGTTCTTCAAAGGCAACAAGTTCTTCTGTCAATGTGTTGATTGTTTCTTTCTCACTTTTTGGAATTGCTTCAAAATCTTGTGGATTGAATGTATCTGGTACAATTGAAATTGGTTGAGTTGTAGTTGCTGATACGAGTGTTGGAGCTGATACAAGTGTTGGTTCAATTACTTTAGAATCATTGATACTTGTCTTTTGAGTTGTAGTTGCTGAGCCATTTGGTTTGCTAGCTAATGATGAAAGTTTGTCAAATAGAGAATGCATATTAAAGCCTTTTTCTTGTTGATTTCCCCAGCATTTGTCCTTGAAAGGGCATCCACCCCATTTTTCACAAGCAGACAAAATCTGTGGGACTTCTTCTTCTGTTTTTTTAGTAAAGTTGTTTTGTAAGTTTTGAAAGCCTTGGGCAACTTCTTCAAAGGTCTGTTCAACTTGATCTCTTGAAAGATCGACAGAAACCTTTTTTACGAAGCCACCACCTCGTTTGATGTAGAGATAAGATGCTTCAACTAAATCTGCTTCACTTTGATCGAGTAAATATTTACTGTAAGTGATGATTTGATTTGTTTGAGCAAGTTTCTCTGGGGTCAAGAGAAATTGGTCAGATCTAACGATCTTGTGATCGAGTAAAACTACTTTTTTCTCTTCAGGTAGTATTGCACAGTAATCCATGAAACCTATGATCGGTACGATCAAGCCTGGTAACTGCATTTGGAATTCTTTTTCCACTTCACCAGAGTTTGGTAAGGGTAAATATTCCTTTGCTGCTTGGCAAGTTTTTCCTTGATAATCCTTTGGGAACTCTGCTATCTCGCCTTTCAGATACTGCTCTAAATATTCATGGCATTTTTTACCATAATCTTGAGCATCTGTAGATGGAGACTCAAACCCCAAAACATACTGATAGTAATGTTTTCTAGGACATTCTTGGTACTTGTTCAACTGCGAAATACTGTAGTGTTTAGGTGTCAGTCGTTGCGGTTGTTCTTCAGTAATTTGTTAGCTCCGTTTCTTTGTTAGAAAGTCATGTGTTCGTTTAAGTGAGATCAAATATAAGCTCAAAAGGATTTAATGTCAAGACAAAAATTAAATAATGCGAAAAAATGTTTTTGGAGAAAAATTGTATGTCAATATAACAATAACGAAACCAATCAAGTTTTAAGTGCTAATTATACTTTTGGCGTACCTTTAGGTTTTTTAGGAGTAGTTTCTTTTTTAGCAGCTTTCTCAATAGATTTCTTGTTTGAAAAAGTAGTGGTTGTAATGATGTTTTCAATGCTGTTCGCAGCATCCTTTGTCATTGGAGAATCTAAGTACCCCCATTCTTTCAACTTTTCTGTAACTGCATCTTTTTGTTCTGCGATAGAAGATTCTTCGGTAGATATAGGTGCATTGATGTTTTGAATTCCAGCTTCTGCCAAAAAGGAATCTTTCCAAATCTCAGGCATCTCATGATTTGAATCGTTCTTACGAAGTTCTGCCAATGTTTCAAGGTTTCTCAAATGTTGTCTAACTTTTTCAAGATTGTGTCTTTCTGAATTGTTGACTTGAGACTCAGCCAATTCTTGCAAACGAATCTTTGTGTCAAGTTCTTGTCTTGATTTGTCTAAGCTTAATTGACTCATCGCAATTTCATGTCTGTTAGCAAGTTCATCTTTTTCTAGTTCTTGACGATGTCTAGATGTTTCCAGTTCTATTTCAAGACGCACTTCTGTGTGAGCATCTCGACTTTCAAGATTAGCTTTAGCAAAATCAAGACCCTCAACCAACAACTTGTTAAGAAATTCAAAACCTTGAGTCATTGCAGTTTCATTGAAATCAAAATAACGATTGATAAGTGCGAGTAGAACTTCATTTTGAGCTTTGGCAACTTGATATGCAGTAGCAATGTCAACAGATTCAGCTTTGGTTTCGGCAGCAAGACTTGTACTAGTTTCAACAAGTTTAGCTTCTGTGATCGTTGTGGGGTTTTTGCTCTTGGTGTTTGATTTAGTACCAGACATGATAACCTCTGTTTGTGTTTGTGAAAAGAATTCTAAAAAAACTTTGATTGACATAGCAAGGATTGACACATCAATCAAGTGTTCTGAAATAGCTTTTAAGCTAAAAATAACATAATCTCCGTTTACCCTTTTGTCAAAATAAATTTTTCAAATTTTCAGTCAAAATTAAATTCAATCGGTTTTTTTTCAACTGTAAAAAATAATCAGAATGTCCAATTAAGCAGTTGTTTTGTCTTTCTTTTGAGCTGTAGGATCAAGCCTCCAAACCCAAACACGATCCTTTACTTTTTGTCCATCTCTCTTGAACTCAGCATATTCTCTCAAGTATCGATACCCTAAGTCTAGCAAAATAGTTTTCAATCTTTTAGTTTTGAAATTATCGATTTCTTTAGGTTTCATTTCTAAGGCATGCTCAAACACTTGTGCTGTTGTAAAACCATGTGTGTTGTTGTATCTTGGATCTTGGCTATTGATCCAATTCTCAACATATTCTGTCCAAGTTTCTGATGAGTTGAAAGGTTCGTTCGCATCGTTTGATTTTGTTTGTTCTGTATCATCCAAGTGCCATGTTTCGCCGGATTGAAACATGAATATCGCTTGTGCCCAAATCTGACTTCTAAGCTGCTTTACCTTAGGAATATCAATTGTTGCATTGTCATCCAATTCAATTGCCCAAAAACGACGAGCACCCGTTGAGTCATTCAAAAATTGATCTGAATTTGTTGTACCAACCAAAATAGAAGGTCTTCTTAAGGTAATTTCCGCTCTGCCATATGGAGGTCTGAATCGTTCTTGTCTACGAGTAATGAAAGCTTTAAGAATTTCAACACTAGACTTTTTTACCAAACCATCAAATTCTGCAAATTCGATCATCCAATAATTGAGTAAGTGCATACTTGCTTCTTTTTCACTATTTTCAATTCTTTGTAAGCTGTCAGAAAAGAATGCAGGACTTGGACACATCTCCTTGAAAAATGTTGATTTACCTCGCCCTTGACCACCCTTGAGTACAAGTACAGTATCTACCTTGTCATTGAGTGTTGGATCATCATCTTCTTTCATCCACTGTAAAGGACGACACACACAAGAAATAATCCATTTTCTCAAATAGGTTTTGTAGATTTCGATGTTCACATGATTATCATTGATACCTAGTATTTTGACGAGTTCTGGTAGTCTGTCTACCCCATCCCATTTTGGCAAACTATCTAAATAATCATAGATTGGATTGTACAATCTTTTTGAACATAACTCTTTGATCTTAGCCCACATATCATCTTCACTATATTGAATACCATAGTTAGCTACAATTTCAGTTCTGATCTGTGTTACCAACTCATCCCGAATTTCTTTACGATTGTATTCGTTTCTCATACCTAAGAGATTTCTAGAAAAGCGATTCTTGAAAGATACATCGTTTTCCAAAATCAATTGTAAATTGAGAATATCTTTGTTGTATACCATCTTTTGGTTTTCGCCTTGCCCTTTCAATGAGAAATTCAGCAAGTTTTTTACTTCGTCCGATGGTAAACCATTGTGTTGTACTTGTGGGTTTATGTTCTTTTTTGTATTGAAGCCTTGATTCTGAGCTGCGATACCACCAATGTTACCATTTTGTAATTGGTTGCCCATACTCGCAAGATTGCCATTCGCTTTTGATATTTTTGATGATGTTTTAGTTTGCTTAGTTGAATTTGATTTTGTGGAACTAGATGGAGTGTTGCTAGGATTTTGTGTAGCTTTGTTTTTCAACTCATTCAAGTTATTCGCATATTTTACTGGCTTGTTGTACTTGTGGTAAAAAGCCGTTCTTGCTTGAGCTACTGCTTTAGCTGCAGGTGCAGATGTAAGATTTGCTTTGATTGTGCTGGCTAACTGCTTGAGAGGAGAGTCATACGACAAGATTGTACTATAAGTGATTGGTCCATAATTTTCTAATGAAGCTTGAATATTCTGCCAATGCTTATACAATTCTGTTTCACTTGTTTTAGCAAAATTCACACAATCCCAAGAAGAAAATTGCTTGAACAATTCAAAACCAAAATTGGGATTGTTTCTCGTGACAGCACAAATATTCACACCCATCGCTCTCCAAACAGCATATGGTAATGTGAGTTGTTTCTCTCTAGCCTCTACAAACAAAGGATCATGGTAAATTGAATTTGCAGCTTCTCCATAATAGAACTGCTCTTCATCCTCTGTGTCAAAATAACAATCTAAAGATTCGTTTTGAGCATCGAGTGATGCTAACTGCTTTGCCTTTTCAGTCAAATAATCAAAAATATCAATTTCTAACATGATGGAGGGAACAGAAATAAAAGAGTCTTTGAGATTCTTCTTGTTCTCTTTGAGAGATCTTGGATGTCTGAAAAAACAAAAAGGACTAGATGGACTAGTGTCATCAAAACTACCTTGTGGTAATTTGATCTTGAGTGTTTCTAACAACTGTTTGTAAGCTGCACTATAACCAGCAGGACTGATCTTTCTTTCATCTTGGTTGATGGTTTGGGCAATTTGTGTTGCTTTCAATCTAAACACAAATCTCAAACCATGTTCTGTGACATACCAAATCGCCTTTGATAGTAACGAATGCTTTGCAATTTCTTTTTGAACACTCTCGAATTGACCTGCTTCCCATTTGTTTTTATTCCCAGGTGTCCCAAAATCATAATCCAAAAACAGATATTCTTGTGATATATACATCGCTGAATCTAGTTCACTCAGAGTTTCATTTGATGCTCTAAAATAGTAAGGAGAAATCTCTTTCATACGAGAATTCTTACGGAGAACATAACCTACATAATAACAAATCTCATTAATGTTAGTATGTAGATGTTGGATGAAATCTGTTTGAGGTGCTGCAATACTAGGGTATTGATACAAAAAATTCTTTTGATGTAAATCTTCTATTTTGCTTGTGGGACTAAGTGAGAGTGTGTACTTATTGTTGAATGTGTATGGTGTTGGGTACAAGTCTTGGGTTGTCATGCATAATCTCCGGCCAGCTTTTAAGATAGGGTATTAGTCTTCTACAATCATTTAACAGAACTGTCAAGAAAAAAAGTGTCAAGTTTAAAACAAAAAAATGTTAAATGCTGACAGTATCAATGTTTCTTGGGTCAAAAAAATTACCATAAAATAACTTACCTATCTATTATCGTCTTTTCTTGCTTTTCTGGTATGGGCTTACATATGGAGCATCATGATCATCATCCATATCAGATACATCTACCCCTAACCTAGAAAAATCATCAAATCTTTCATATCTAGAATAGCTGTCATATTCATATTCATCATCTTCGTCATATTCATCATCTTCATCATCTTCATCATCTTCATCATCTTCATCATCTTCATCATCTTCATCATCTTCATCATCTTCATCATCTTCATCATCTTCATCATCTTCATCATCTTCAT
>JACCDO010328486.1_pt1 | contig 18640 bp, 15 predicted proteins | sample 7446101 | NCBI WGS metagenome assembly JACCDO01 (sample SAMN15323440, study PRJNA562643) | freshwater metagenome | isolation source: river surface water | place: USA:Blue River Watershed | collected 2017-08-16 | reverse complement strand
GTCCAGATGCCAGTCCCGGTTGCAAGCGTCGCAGGGCGTCCCGCCTTGGTAAAAAAAGAAGCCCGCCGACCTTGCGGGCGGCGGGCTTGGTGGAAGCGGAATGCGATTACGAGCGGGCGGCAGGCTTTTTCGCGGCCGTCTCGAGAATCTGCTGCGCGATCTGCGAAGGCACCTGCTCGAAGGTGTGCGGCTCCATCGAGTAGCTGGCGCGGCCCTTCGAGAGGGAGCGGATGGCGGTGGCGTAGCCGAACATTTCAGCGAGCGGCACGTGCGCGTTGAGGACGGTCTGACCGGCCTTGGCGTCCACGCCCTGAATGATGCCCCGGCGGCGGTTGATGTCGCCGAGGAGGTCGCCCTGATATTCGTCCGGCGTGGTGACCTCGACCTTCATGATCGGCTCGAGGATGATGGGCTTGGCGTCCTTGAACGCTTCCTTGAGCGCGAAGATGCCGGCCATCTTGAACGCGAGCTCGTTGGAGTCCACCTCGTGGAAGGAACCGTCCACCACGGCGACCTTGATGTCGATGACCTGGTAGCCGGCATAGACACCGGAGCGGCAGGCTTCCTCGATGCCATCGATGACGGCAGGGACGTATTCCTTGGGAATGGCACCACCGACGATCTTGTTCTCGATCTCGATGCCCTTGCCCTTCTCGTTGGGCTCGACGGTGACGCAGGCGTGACCGTATTGGCCGCGGCCACCGGACTGGCGGATGAACTTGCCTTCACCTTCGGCAGCCTTGGTGATGGTTTCGCGATAGGCGATCTGCGGCGCGCCGGAGTTGGCCTCGACCTTGAACTCGCGTTTGAGGCGGTCGATGATGATTTCGAGGTGAAGCTCACCCATGCCGGCAATGATGAGCTGGCCGGTTTCCTCGTTGGTGAAGCAGCGGAAGGTCGGATCTTCCTCCGCCAGGCGTTGCAGGCCTTCGGACATCTTGTCGCGGTCGGCCTTGGTCTTGGGCTCGACGGCCATGCTGATGACCGGCTCGGGGAAGGTCGGCGGCTCGAGCGCGATGTCGAAGTTCTCGTCGCAGAGCGTGTCACCCGTGGTGATGTTGCGCAGGCCGACCAGGGCCGCGATGTCACCGGAGTAGGCAACATCGATGTCCTTGCGCTCGCTGCCCTGAATGATCATCAGGCGGCTGACGCGCTCGCGCTTGCGGGTGCGGGGATTATAGATCGTGTCGCCCTTCTTGAGCTGACCGGAATAGACGCGGAAGAAGACGAGCTTGCCGGCGTAGGGATCGGTCCAGAGCTTGAACGCGAGCGAGCAGAACTTGGCGTTGTCATCCGATCCGGCGACCACCTTGTTCTCCGTGCCGGGTTCATGGCCCTCAGCCTGAGGGATGTCGATGGGGCTCGGGAGATAGTCGATCACGGTGTCCACGAGCACCTGCACGCCCTTCTTTTTGAAGGCGGACCCGCAGAGGACGGGGATGAGTTCAATCTTGCAGGTGAGCCGGCGGATGGCGGCCTTGAGCACCTCGGGCGAGATGGGCTTTTCCTCGAGCACCAAATCGGCGATGACGTCGTCCTTGTTGGACACGGCGTCGATCAGGTCGGCCAAGGCGGCCTTGGCCTTTTCCTTGAGGGCGTCGGGGATTTCCTTGACCTCGTAGTTAAGACCCTCGTTGACCACGTCACCTTCGCCCCAGATAAAGGCCTTCTGGTTCACCACGTCAATCAAACCGGCGAACTTGTCTTCCGCACCGATGGGAAGGAAGACGGGGAAGGCGTAGGCCTTCAGCTTGTTGCGCATGTCCGCGAGGGCGTTGTCAAAATTCGCACCGGTGCGGTCCATCTTGTTGACGAACGCAATGCGCGGAACCTTGTATTTGGTCGCCTGGCGCCAGACCGTCTCGGACTGGGGCTGCACGCCCGCCACACCGCAGAAAACGGCGACCGCGCCATCCAGCACGCGCATCGAGCGCTCCACCTCGGCGGTGAAGTCCACGTGGCCGGGCGTGTCGATGATGTTGATGCGATGCGGCACGTCCCTATAGGCCTTGTAGATGCCGTCCTCGCCGGGCTTGGTGGACTTCTGGGTCCAGAAGCAGGTCACGGCGGCCGATGTGATGGTGATGCCGCGCTCCTTCTCCTGCTCCATCCAGTCGGTGACGGTGTTGCCATCATCCACGTCACCGATCTTATGAATCAGGCCGGTGTAAAACAGAATGCGCTCGGTCGTGGTGGTCTTGCCGGCGTCGATGTGTGCGGCAATGCCAATGTTACGGGTGCGTTCCAGCGTGTATTGCCGGTTGGGCGAGTTGATGGCCTTGTTTTCGGCGAGGGTGCTCATAGGAATTCAGGATGGGTCTTGGTAAAAAAAACGCCCCGATGCGTGGTGCGCCTTCGGGGCGGCAAAAAGGTGGTGGCGACTACCAGCGGAAGTGCGCGAAGGCCTTGTTCGCCTGCGCCGTCTTGTGGACTTCGTCGCGCTTGCGGATGGCATTGCCCTGGCCCTGGTAGGCATCCATGATTTCGGAGGCGAGCGCCTGACTCATGGGGACGCCCTTGCGCGCGTCGGCGAAAGTGACAATCCAGCGGACCGCGAGGGAGGCCTGACGGTCAGCGGGGACTTCAAGGGGCACCTGATAGGTGGCACCGCCAACGCGGCGGGGCTTGACTTCGAGGCGCGGCTTGGCGTTGTCCACCGCGCGCTGGAGAACATCCACCGGGCTGGCATCCGGCACCTTTTCGGTGAGCGAGTTGAAGGCACCGTAAACGATGCGCTGGGCGACGCTCTTCTTGCCGCACTTCATGACGGTGTTGATGAGCCGGCCGACGAGCGCGCTGTTGAAGCGGCCGTCCGGGGTGATTTCACGTTTGACTGCTTGACGACGACGAGACATGGCAAAACGGGTGGGTGGAGATTATGCGGCTTTCTTGGCTTCCTTCGGGCGCTTGACGCCGTATTTCGAGCGGCTGACACGGCGCTTTTCCACGCCGGCGGCATCGAACGTGCCGCGGACAATGTGGTAGCGGACGCCGGGAAGGTCCTTCACACGGCCGCCGCGCACCAGCACGATGGAGTGTTCCTGAAGGTTGTGGCCTTCATCGGGAATGTAGGCGATGACCTCATAGCCATTGGTGAGACGAACCTTGGCGACCTTGCGGAGCGCGGAGTTCGGCTTCTTGGGCGTGCGGGTCATGACCTGCACGCACACACCACGGCGGAAGGATGCGCCTTCGAGCGCCGGTGACTTCGACTTGTAACGGATCTTGCTGCGGCCCTTGCGGACGAGCTGGTTGATGGTCGGCATTGCTTATCAGCCTTCAGTTGTGCACCCCAACCCCGTCTTGGGGAAAGGAGCGCGGATTGTTAGCGAACGGTTTTTTCGTGGCAACCTGTTTTTTGGATTGACGGAAACATTTCAACTCAAGCCAGCAGGGGGGCCGGAGCCGGGGCTTCAGCCGCGGGAGGTTCCTCAATGGGCAACTCCTCGACGGTGGGCTTGAGGGTCACGTTGCGGTGCATCGGGAATCCCGTGCCTGCCGGGATGATGTGGCCCATGATGACGTTTTCCTTGAAGCCGCGCAGGTAGTCGCTCTTGCCCATCGTCGCGGCCTCGGTGAGAACACGGGTGGTGTCCTGGAAGGATGCGGCGCTGAGGAACGACTCGGTTTCGAGCGAGGCCTTGGTGATGCCGAGCAGCACGGGAGCGCCCTCGGCGGGCTTGCCACCCATCTTTTCGACGCGTGCATTCTCCTCGTCGAAGGCAATCTTGTCGATCTGCTCGCCCCAGAGGAACGTGGTGTCGCCGGGTTCGGTGATGCGGACCTTGCGGAGCATCTGCCGGATGATGATCTCGATGTGCTTGTCGTTAATCGTCACGCCCTGCACGCGATAGACCTCCTGAATCTCGTTCACGAGGTGCTCCTGCAGCTCTTGGGTGCCGCAGACATCAAGGATTTCGTGCGGGACCACCGGACCTTCGGTGAGCTGCTGGCCCTTCTTCACGAAGTCACCCTTGAAGACGATGACGTGCTTGCCGATCGCGATGAGGTGCTCCTCTTCGAGGCCGGTCGCAGCGTCCTTGACCAGGATGCAGCGCTTACCCCGCACGCTCGGACCGAAATCGACGATACCGTCGATCTTGGCGATCTCGGCGGCGTCCTTCGGGCGGCGGGCTTCGAACAGCTCGGCCACACGCGGAAGACCACCGGTGATGTCCTTGGTCTTGGAGGATTTGCGCGGCGTCTTGGCGAGGAGGGAACCGGCAACGATGTGATCCCCTTCGTTGACAACGATGTGCGCCCCCGCGGGAATGGGATACTGCGCGAGCGGCTCGCCGTTCTTGTCCTCGATGATGATCTGCGGATGCAGGTCTTCCTTATGCTCGATGACGACCATGGCCTCCTGGCCGGTGGATTCCTCGAGCTCCTGCTTCATGGTCACGCCCTCGATGATGTCGTTGAAGACAATCGTGCCGGCCTTCTCGGAGAGCACGGGGACGTTGTAGGGATCCCACTGCACGAACGTCTCGCCCTTCTTGACCTTGCCCCCGTTCTTCACGGAGATGACGGAGCCGATGACGATGTTGTGGGTCTCCAGCTCGCGGCCATCGTCGGCCAGCAGCGTGAGTGAACCATTCTTGTTCAGGACGATGCAGTTGCCATCTTCCAGTTCGACGATGCGGAGATCGTTGAATCGGACGGTGGCGTCGACCTTCGTCTTGATCTGCGGCTGCTTGAACGTGCCCTGCGCGGTGCCACCAAGGTGGAACGTGCGCATGGTCAGCTGCGTGCCGGGTTCGCCGATGGACTGCGCGGCAATGATGCCGACGGCCTCGCCAAGCTTGACCGTCAAGCCGGTGCCGAGATGACGGCCGTAGCAGAGCATGCAGCAACCGACCTTCGCCTCGCAGGTGAGCACGGACCGGATCTTGACACGGTCAACATTCGCGGCCTCGACGGCCTTCGCCTTGAGTTCGTCGATCTCTTCGTTGGCCTTGACCAGCTTGGTCTTCGGGCTGGTCGGATCCACGATGTCCTCGGCGGCATGCCGGCCGATGAGGCGCTCGCTGAGCTTGACCACCACTTCCTCGCCCTCACGGATTTCGGAAACCCAGATGCCGTTGGTGGTGCCGCAATCTTCCATGCGGATGATCACGTCCTGCGCCACGTCAACGAGCTTGCGGGTCATGTAACCGGAGTCCGCCGTCTTGAGTGCCGTGTCGGCGAGGCCTTTGCGGGCACCGTGCGTCGACATGAAGTATTCGACGACCGTGAGGCCTTCGCGGAAGTTCGAGAGAATCGGCTTCTCGATGATTTCACCGGAGGGCTTGGCCATCAGGCCGCGGAGACCGGCGAGCTGCCGGACCTGTGCCTTGTTGCCGCGCGCACCGGAGTCCACCATCAGATAGACCGGGTTGAACTCCTTTTTGCCCTGGTTCTCCTGCAACGTCTTGAGCATGACGTTCGCGATCTGGTCAGTGCAGTGAGTCCAGATGTCGATGACCTTGTTGTAGCGCTCGCCACCCGTGATGGCGCCGGCGCGGTGCTGCTTGTCCACCTGGCCGATCTGCTTGAGCGCGGCATCGATCTCCTCCTTCTTGGCGTGAGGAATGATCATGTCGTCAATGCCGATTGACACGCCTGCCTTGGTGGCCTCACGGAAGCCGAGCTCCTTGAGCCGGTCGAGCGCCTCAATGGTCTTTTCGTGACCGCAGGTCTTGTAGCAGTTCCAGATCAGCTCGCCGATCTTGCTCTTGTTGACCACGATGTTCGGGAAACCCATGCCCTCAGTCCAGATCTCCGAGAAGATCACGCGTCCCACCGTGGTCTCGACGGTCTTCTTGTCCGCAGAACCATAAACGGTCTTGCGGCCAAGATCGGGGTTCGCGATGACGATGCGATCATGCGTCTTCACGTCGCCTTCCTGATAAGCGAAGATGACCTCGTCCTTGGACCCGAACAGCATCGGCACCTTCTTGCTCTTGCCCGCACGCGGCTCGGCCGTGAGGTAGTAACAGCCCAGCGTGATGTCCTGGGTAGGCGTCATGATGGGCTTGCCGGACGACGGGCTGAACACGTTCAGCGGGGCCATCATCAACATGCGGGCCTCCATTTGCGCCTCGACGGAGAGGGGCACGTGCACGGCCATCTGGTCACCGTCGAAGTCCGCGTTGTAAGCGGTGCAGACCAAGGGGTGAATGCGGATGGCCTCGCCTTCAATCAGCGTCGGCTCGAAGGCCTGGATCGAGAGGCGGTGCAACGTTGGGGCACGGTTCAGCAGCACCGGGTGGCCCTTGGTGACTTCTTCCAAGATGTCCCACACTTCGGGCGACTGCCGCTCGATCATCTTCTTGGCCGAGCGCACGGTGTGGACGTAGCCACGTTCCTTGAGCTTGCGGATGATGAACGGCTCGAACAGCACGAGCGCCATCTTCTTGGGCAGACCGCACTGGTTGAGCTTGAGTTCCGGACCGATGACGATGACCGAGCGGCCGGAGTAGTCAACGCGCTTGCCGAGCAGGTTCTGGCGGAAACGGCCCGACTTGCCCTTGAGCATGTCGGAGAGCGATTTCAGCGAACGGTTGCCCGCGCCAGTGACCGCACGACCGTGACGGCCGTTGTCGAAGAGCGCGTCCACGGCTTCCTGGAGCATGCGCTTTTCGTTGCGGATGATGACCTCGGGCGTCTTGAGCTGGAGCAGGTTCTTCAACCGGTTGTTCCGGTTGATGACGCGGCGATAGAGATCGTTGAGGTCGGAGGTCGCAAAGCGGCCGCCTTCGAGCGGCACGAGGGGACGCAGGTCCGGAGGGATGACCGGCAGCACGGTGAGGATCATCCACTCAGGCCGCGACTTGGAGCTGATGAAGCCCTGATGAAGCTTGATGCGTTTGGCGAGCTTCTTGCGGATTTGCTTGGACTTGGTTTCGGTCATCGCGATCTGCAGCTCGTCCACGGTCTTCTGCAGGTCGAGCTTGGCGAGCGCGTCGCGGACACCTTCGGCGCCGATTTTCGCCTGAAAGGCGTCGGCTCCGTAAGTTTCCTTCGCTTCCCGATACTCGTGCTCGCTCAGCAGCTGATGCTGCTTGAGGGGCGTGTTACCGGGGTCAATGACGAGGTAGTCCTCGTAGTAGATCACGCGCTCGAGGTTGCGGGCGGTCATGTCCAGCATGAGCCCCAGGCGCGAAGGCATGCACTTGAAGAACCAGATGTGCGATACCGGCACGGACAACTCGATGTGACCCATGCGTTCGCGGCGCACGCGGGCGAGGGTGACCTCGACGCCGCAGCGGTCGCAGACCACGCCCCGGTGCTTGATGCGCTTATACTTGCCGCACGAGCACTCCCAGTCCTTGACGGGACCGAAGATGCGCTCGCAGAACAGGCCGCCTTTTTCGGGCTTGAACGTGCGGTAGTTGATGGTCTCGGGGTTCTTGACCTCGCCCTTGGACCAGGCGCGCATGGTCTCCGGGCTGGCAACGGTGATGCTGACGTAATCAACCAGGTTGACCTTGTCCAGGCCGAGCAGTTCGCGGGCGGTTTCTTTGGCGCTAATCATGATGTTTAGTGCGTTGGTTGTTACGTTGAATCAGAGGGCGGCGAGCAGGGCCTGCGGGTTGGGCGCGGCCTGCGCGGATTCCACCGGGTTGCTGTAGCCGACCTTCACATCAAGGCCGAGGGATTGCATTTCCTTCACGAGCACGTTGAACGACTCGGGAACGCCGGCCTCGAGGGCGTTGTCGCCCTTGACGATGGCCTCGTAGATGCGGGTGCGGCCCTGCACGTCGTCGGACTTCACGGTCAGGAGCTCCTGCAACGTGTAGGCCGCGCCGTAGGCTTCCATCGCCCACACTTCCATTTCGCCGAAGCGCTGGCCGCCATACTGCGCCTTGCCGCCCAGCGGCTGCTGGGTGACCAGCGAGTAGGGTCCGACAGCGCGGGCGTGAATCTTGTCCGCGACCAAGTGGCCGAGCTTCATCATGTAAATGAACCCGACCACGATCTCCTGATCAAAGGGCTCACCCGTGCGGCCATCGAAGAGGGTGGCCTTGCCGTGCTCGCCGACGAGCGGCTGGCCGACTTCCTTCTTGTGCAGGTCCCCGGCTTCCTTGAGGTAGCCGCGGATTTCCTTTTCCTTGATGCCATCGAAGACCGGCGTGGCAAACTTGAGGCCGAGGAATTTCGCCGCCCAGCCCAAGTGCGTCTCGAGGAGCTGACCGACGTTCATGCGCGAAGGCACGCCCAGCGGGTTCAGCACGATGTCCACCGGAGTGCCGTCCGCGAGGAACGGGAGGTCCTCTTCGGGGACGATCTTGGCGACGACGCCCTTGTTACCGTGGCGGCCGGCCATCTTGTCGCCGACCGACAGCTTGCGCTTCGAGGCGATGTAAACTTTCACCTGCTTGATGACGCCAGGATCGACATCCTCGCCGGATTCGGCGCGGCCGACTTCCTCGTCGTGCTGCATCTGCAGGTCGTCGAACTTCTTCTTAAACGTGCCGATGATCTCGTTGATCTTGTTGCGGATCGGCGACGGGTCGATTTCGATCTTGTCATAGACCTGCGCCAGCTTGCGGAGCAGGGTCTTGGTGATCTTGCGATTCGCCGGGATGATGATCTCACCGGTCTCCGCGTTGGTCACGTCGAGGGGGATTTTCTCGCCGAGCAGGATGTTCGAGAGTGCCTCAGTAAGCTGGTCGCGCAGGGTCTCGATCTTGCCCTTGAATTCGTCCTCGACGACCTTCTGGGCACGTTTGGCGTCCTTGTCCACGCTCTTGACGGGGGCGGACATGTCGGTGGGCTTCTTGGCCGAAACCTTCACGTCCATGACGATGCCATAGGTGCCGGAGGGAACCTTGAGCGAGGTGTCCTTAACGTCGGCGGCCTTCTCGCCGAAGATGGCGCGCAGCAGGCGCTCTTCGGGCGCGAGTTCCGTCTCGCTCTTCGGGGTGATCTTGCCGACGAGAATGTCGCCGGGCTTCACTTCCGCGCCGATGCGGATGACGCCGTCGGGTCCGAGGTTCTTGAGCGCTTCCTCACCGAGGTTCGGAATGTCGCGCGTGATCTCCTCTGGTCCGAGCTTGGTGTCGCGGGCCCCGACCTCGAACTCATCAATGTGGATGGACGTAAACACGTCGTCCTTCACGATGCGCTCGCTGATGAGGATGGCGTCCTCGAAGTTGTAGCCGTTCCACGGCATGAACGCGACGAGCACGTTGCGGCCGAGCGCGAGTTCGCCGCCGCCGGTGCAGGGGCCGTCGGCAATGGCCTGGCCCTTCTTGACGGTGTCGCCCTTGGCGACGAGCGGTCGCTGGTTGACGCAGGTGGCCGCGTTGGAACGCATGAACTTGCGCAGGCGATAAATCCAGATGCCGTCCTCGGGGGCGTGCTTGAGCTTCTTCTTGGTCTCGGGAATCTTCCCGTCCCTCGTGATGATGATCTGATCACCGGCCACGCTGGCGACCTTGCCGGCCTCGTCGGCGACGAGCACCGCCATCGAGTCGCGCGCCACGCGCTCTTCGAGACCCGTGGCGACAAACGGCGCCTCGGTGATCATCAGCGGCACAGCTTGGCGCTGCATGTTCGAGCCCATCAACGCGCGGTTCGCGTCGTCGTGCTCGAGGAACGGAATCAAGCCGGCCGCCACGGACACGAGCTGCTTGGGCGACACGTCCATGTAGTCGACTTCCTGCGGTTCGACGTCCACGAAGTCGCCCTTGCGGCGGCAGGTGACGGTCGGGTTGAGGAAGTGGCCCTTGTCATCGAACGGCGCGTTGGCCTGCGCAATGGTGAAGCCTTCCTCGCGGTCGCCCGTGAGGTAATCCAACTCACCGGTGATGCGGCCTTTCACAACCTTGCGGTAAGGCGTCTCGATGAAGCCGAAGTCGTTCACGCGCGCGAAGGTCGCGAGCGAGGCGATGAGGCCGATGTTCGGGCCTTCCGGCGTTTCGATGGGGCAGATGCGGCCGTAGTGCGACGGATGCACGTCGCGGACCTCGAAGCCCGCGCGGTCGCGCGAAAGACCCCCGGGTCCAAGGGCCGACAGGCGGCGCTTGTGGGTCAACTCGGCCAGCGGGTTGATCTGGTCCATGAACTGCGAGAGCTGCGAACGGCCGAAGAAGTCGCGCACCACGGCGGAGAGCGCCTTCGGGTTGATGAGCTTCGCGGGCGTCATCGTGTCCACTTCCTGATCGAAGAGCGTCATGCGCTCCTTGACGAGACGCTCGGTGCGGGCCAGGCCCACGCGGCACTGGTTGGCGAGCAGTTCGCCCACCGTGCGGACGCGGCGGCTGCCGAGGTGGTCAATGTCGTCAACGCTCCCCTGCCCCTTCTTGAGTTTGAGGAGATACTTGGTGGACTCAACGAGGTCCTGCTTGGTGAGGATGCGGGAGGTCGCGGTGTCACCGAAGTTGAGCTTCTGGTTGATCTTGTAGCGGCCCACACGACCCAGATCGTAGCGCTTCGGATCGAAGAACAGGCGCTTGATGAGCGCGCGCGCGTTCGCCGCAGTGGGCGGATCGCCGGGGCGCAGGCGACGGTAGATGTCCTTGAGCGCCTCCTCCTCGTTCTTGGTCGGATCCTTCTTGAGGCACTTGATGATGATGCCGTCGTCCACGGAGGTGTCCACGACCTTGATCTTGCTCACGCCGAGCTCGGCGATCTGCTTGACGACCGCCTTGGACAGCGGCTCGAAGGCACGGGCGACGACGATGTTCTTGTCGGCGTCAATCGCGTCTTCGACCAGCACCTTGTTGGCGATATCTTCGAGACCTTCGGCCTTTTTGACCGGGATTTCCTCGATATCGTAGAAGAGCTTGATGATCTCCTCGTCCGTGCCGCGGATCACGTCCTTCTTGGGCTTCTCGTCGCCATCGAGGAACGCGAGCGCGCGGAAGAGCGTCGTGGTGAGAAACTTCCGGCGGCGCTTTTTGCGGTCCAGATAGACGTAGAGCATGTCGCTCGTGTCGAACTGGGCCTCATACCAGGAGCCACGGTCGGGAATGATGCGGAAGCTATGGAGCTTCTTGCCGTTCGGGTGCGTCGTCTCCTCGAAGGCGAGGCCGGGCGAGCGGTGCAACTGGCTGACGATGACGCGCTCCGCACCGTTGATGACGAACGTGCCCTGCGGGGTCATGAGCGGCAGTTCGCCCATGAACACCTTTTCTTCCTTCGCGCCGCGCGTCTCGTCGCGGAGGCGGAAGGTCACGTGCAGGGGTGCGCCGAAAGTCAGACCCTCGCGGATGCTGTCAAGCCAGTTGAGCTTGGGGTCGCCGATCTCGAAACCGGTGTATTCCAGCACGGTCTTGCCGTCGTAGCTCTCGATGGGAAAGACCTCGCGGAAGACGGCCTCCAGCCCGACGTTCTTGCGCTTGGACGGCGTAACCTGCGTCTGGAGGAACTCGACGTAGGAGTTGACCTGGATTTCGATCAGGTTCGGCGGAACCACGGGTTCCTTGATCTTGCCGAAGTTGATGCGTTCTGCGTTTCGCGTTGCCATGGTCTGATTCGGGCTGGCCCGGCACCCGCCGGGCGGTTTCATTTCGAGACGAAAAGAGGCTGGCTCCCGGGTCGCCCCGGAAGTCGGCCATCAAAAATTCAAATGCTACTTCTGCAACAAATCTGGTTCCCGCGCCGCGCCGCCTCCCGCGGGGGAAGGGCGGGCGACGGCCGGTGTGGCCGCCGCCCGCTCGACGGCAAGCTTACTTGAGTTCGACCTTCGCGCCGGCGTCCTCGAGCTTCTTCTTGGCGGCCTCGGCATCAGCCTTGTTCGCGCCTTCGAGCACGGGCTTGGGAGCGCCTTCAACCAGCGCCTTGGCCTCGGCGAGGCCCAGACCGGCCTTGACCTCACGGACGGCCTTGATGACGCCAATCTTGTTGGCACCGGCTTCCTTGAGGATCACGTCGAAGGTGTCCTTGGCGGCGGCGGCAGGAGCGGCGGCAGCGCCACCAGCGGCGGCTCCACCAGCGGCGGCGACGGCCACCGGAGCGGCGGCGGTCACGCCCCACTTGCTCTCCAACTGCTTCACCAGGTCAGCGGCTTCCAGAACGGTCAGCGCGCTCAACTCGTCAACCAACTTTGCAATGTCTGCCATGTTTTCTTTCCGTAGTCTCGTCGCCCCCGGAGCCCCGGGGATTTGAGCCGGCAGCCGCCGGCCGACGATTCACTCTGTGTGTTTCGTTGTTTGTTTCCCCGCCGGCAACAGGCCGGCGGAAAGCGTTCAGGCGGGCTTTTCGGCCTTGGCCTTGATGACCCGGGCAATCTGCGAGCCCGGGGTGTTGATGAGGGCCGCCAGCTTCTGGGCCGGAGCCTGCAGCACGCCCAGCAGCTTGCCGCGCAGCTCCTCGAGCGACGGAAGGTCGGCGAGGGCGATGATGTCCGTGCCTTCGAGGCGCTTGTTGCCGAGGTGGCCGAACTTGAGCTTCGGCTTCTCGAACTCGGCGGCGAAGTTCTTCAGCGCCTTCGAGGCGGCGGTGACATCCTTCTGGCCGGTGACGACGGCCAGCTGGCCGGCGAGTGCCCCCGACAGGTCGGCGAGCCCGGCTTCCTTGGCCGCAATCCGGAAGATGCTGTTTTTGACGACGTGCATCTCCGCGCCGCTCTTGCGGAGACGGGAGCGCAGCTCGTTGAACTGGGTCACCTTGAGACCCGTATAGTCCACAACGATGAAGAACGGCGAGGCGTTGAGCCGCGCGACGTATTCGGTGGTGATGAGTTTCTTTTCGGCACGCATGGTAGGTGTCTCGGTTGAGGTTAGGCGGCGACGAATTCCTTGGTGTCCACGCGGACGCCCGGGCTCATGGTAGCCGAGAGGGTGCAGCTGAGAATGAAGACGCCCTTCGCACTGGCAGGCTTGGCCTTCGCGACCGCTTCGATGACCGCGCGGGCATTTTCCTCGATGTGTTCGGGCTTGAAGGCAGCCTTGCCGACGGGAACGTGGACGTTGCCCGCCTTGTCCACTTTGAACTCGACGCGGCCCGCCTTGACTTCTTTGACCGCCTTGGCGGTGTCATCGGTCACGGTGCCGGTCTTCGGGTTGGGCATCAGGCCGCGAGGACCCAGCACCTTGCCGAGCTTGCGCACCTCCACCATCGCTTCGGGGGTGGCCACGGCGATGTCAAAGTCCACCCAGCCACTGGTGCACTTGGCGATCATGTCATCGAAGCCCACATGCTCCGCGCCCGCCGCACGGGCGGCATCGGCGCCGGGGCCGGGCTTGGCGAACACGAGCACCCGGACGACCTTGCCGGAGCCGTGGGGCAGCGGGACGGTGCCGCGCACCATCTGGTCGCTTTGCTTCGGATCGACGCCGAGGCGGAACGCCAGGTCGACGGTCTCGTTGAATTTGGCCTTCTCGAACTTGGTGAGGGCTTGGACGGCCTCCTTCAGCGGGAGGGCCTTCTTGCCTTCGACCAACTTCGCATTCTTCTGGTAACGCTTGCTGGGCATTTTATTTGGTGCGGTGCATGCGGACGCAAAGCGCCCTCCCGCGTTTATGGTTTAACCGACAACTTCAATTCCCATGCTCCGGGCCGTGCCGGAGATGAGGCGCACGGCGGCGTCCTCACTGTTCACGTTCAGGTCCTTCTGCTTCAGCTTCACGATGTCGAGGATCTGCTTGCGCGTGACCTTGCCGACCTTGTCCTTGTTCGGGGCCTTGGAGCCGGAAGCGATGCCGGCGGCCTTCTTGAGCAGGATGGACGCGGGCGGGGACTTGTAAACGCAGGTGAAGGACTTGTCCTGATAGACCGTGATGATGACGGGAATGACCAGGCCGGCCTGATCCTTGGTGGCCGCGTTGAATTCCTTGCAGAAGGCCATGATGTTCACGCCGTGCTGGCCGAGCGCCGGGCCGACGGGCGGCGCGGGGTTGGCCTGGCCGGCGGCGATGGCCAGCTTGATTTGTCCGGTGACTTTCTTTGCCATAAGGGGATGAGGATGCCTGCGTTGCTGTCGCTGCGAATGCTTGGGATTTAGGCTTTTTCGACCTGCCAGTATTCAAGCTCGACCGGCGTGTTGCGGCCGAAAATGTTGACGGTGACTTTCAGTTTGCCGCGCGCGGGGTCGATCTCCTCGATGACGCCGCTGAAATTCAGGAACGGGCCGTCGTTGATCTTGATGGTCTCGCCGACCTCGAAGTTGACCTTCGGCTTCTCCGTGTCCTCCGACTCGGTGACCTGGGCCTTGATGACGTCGATCTCCTCGCGGCTGACGGGCACGGGACGTTCCCCGCCCACGAAGCCGATGATTCCGGTGGTCTCGCGGATGAAATACCAGGGCCTGTCCAGCAGCCGGCGGTTTTCGTCCAGCAGCACCATGTCAATGTAGACGTAGCCGGGATGGAGCTTGCGGTTGGTGACCGTCTTCTTCTGGTTGCGGACCTCAACCACCTTCTCCATGGGGACGAGGACTTCCTTGATGTAGTCCTGCATCTCCTCGGTCTTGATGCGCTTCTCGATGTTGTCGCGGACCTTGAGCTCCTGACCGGAGAGGGTGTGAATGGCGAACCACTGGCTTTGCATGGCGGCTGTGCGGTTAAAAGTTGTTCAGCATCTTCACGAACATGCTGATGAGAAAATCCGCGCCCACCGTGAAGGCGGCCACAATCCCCGTGCTGACGATGACGACGACCGTCGAACCCTTGAGTTCGTCGCGGGTGGGCCAGGTGCACTTGCGGAGCTCGACTTTCGTCTCCTCCACGTAGGTGCCCAACCGGAGCAGGTGGCCTTTCTGCCAAGCCCAGAAGAACACGGCAACCACGATGCCCAGCAGGATGTATTGCCAAACTTGCACGTCTGTTTCTTTCGGTTCGTCTTCGTCTGCGTTCGGCGTGGCGGAGGGGGAGGGATTCGAACCCCCGTTGGGTGTTTAGCCCAAAGCGGTTTTCAAGACCGCCGCGATAGACCACTCTGCCACCCCTCCGGGGCCCCGGCACTGGCACGGCGTGAGGGACTCGAACCCCCAACCAACGGTTTTGGAGACCGCTACTCTACCAATTGAGCTAACGCCGTATCGCCATTGAATGCCTTTGCTCAGAGAGACGAAAGGGGGCGCGGGGCTTTCACCCCGCGCTCCCCGGTTAAGTTGTTAATCTCAGGAAACGATGTCGCTGACCCGGCCGGCACCGATGGTGCGGCCGCCTTCGCGGATGGCGAAGCGCTGGCCCTTTTCCATCGCGACACCCACGATCAACTCCACGTCCACGGAGACGTTGTCGCCGGGCATCACCATTTCCACGCCCGCCGGGAGCGTGATGTTGCCCGTCACGTCCGAGGTGCGGAAGTAGAACTGCGGACGATACTTGTTGAAGAACGGGGTATGGCGGCCACCCTCATCCTTGGTGAGGACGTAAACCTCGGCCTTGAACTTGGTGTAGGGCTTGATGGTGCCCGGCTTGGCCAGCACCATGCCGCGCTCCACTTCTTCCTTCTTCGTGCCGCGCAGCAGCACGCCGACGTTTTCGCCCGAGCGGGCTTCGTCGAGCAGCTTGCGGAACATTTCGATGTCCGTCGCCGTGGTCTTGCGGGTCTCCTTGAGGCCGACAATCTCGACTTCTTCCATCTTCTTGATGATGCCGCGCTCCACACGACCGGTCACGACGGTGCCGCGACCTTCGATGTTGAACACGTCCTCGATGCACATGAGGAAGGGCTTGTCCACTTCGCGAACCGGCTCGGGGATGAAGGTGTCGATCGCGGCGAGCAATTCGGCGATGGCCTTCTCGCCCTCGGGCGTGCCGGCCATGGCGGCGGTGGCGCTGCCCCGGATGATCGGGGTCTTGTCACCGGGGAACTGATACTTGGAGAGCAGGTCGCGGATTTCCATCTCGACGAGGTCGAGCAGCTCGGGATCGTCCACGAGGTCCACCTTGTTCAGGAACACCACGATGGCGGGCACGCCGACCTGGCGGGCCAGGAGGATGTGCTCACGGGTCTGGGGCATCGGGCCGTCAGCGGCGGACACCACGAGGATGGCGCCGTCCATCTGGGCCGCGCCGGTGATCATGTTCTTGACGTAGTCGGCGTGGCCGGGGCAGTCCACGTGCGCGTAGTGGCGCTTGTCGGACTCATACTCGACATGCGAGGCCGCGATGGTGACCGTCTTGGACTCGTCGCGCACCGTGCCGCCCTTGGTGATGTCGGCGTAGGAAATCGCGGGAGCCAAGCCCTTGCGGTTCTGGACCGCGACGATGCAGGCCGTGAGGGTGGATTTGCCGTGGTCAACGTGGCCGATGGTGCCGACGTTCACGTGGGGTTTCGTCCGTTGAAACGCTTCTTTTGCCATTTGCGATGTTCTGTTTAGGTTTGTCTCTACGTTGTCCGACCGTTACCGACCGGCCTTAAATCTGGAGCCCATGACCGGGCTTGAACCGGTGACCTCGTCCTTACCAAGGACGTGCTCTGCCAACTGAGCTACATGGGCGAAAACTGCTTTTCACCCGTCTCGGCTTTCAGCCCCGTCAGGGGAAAAAAAACCCATCGGCCTGTTTGCCCTGCTGTCGCAACCGGGCCGATGTGTCTGTAATTCTGCTGACGGCTCTTGTGAACCGGGCGCACAAACTATGCCGCAGCGCAATGGAGTCAACATTTTTTCTGGACTTTCTTCTCCCCTCCCCGTGCCTCCCCTTCCCTGACCGCCCCACCCACGCCAGCTACCCAGCCATTTCACCCGCCCCGCGCCATCCGTTCAAGCCCCGAAAACCACGCTTGAACCACACGAACTGACAGGGAAGCACGCCATCGCTCCGAAAAGCCCCAAGGCAGCCGGCTGCGGGCAACGCCAAAATCAGTCCAGGCGAAGACAGCGACTTTCCCCGCAAGTGCCGGACCAGCCATCCCCCTATCCGCCTCGCCCAGAACCAAAATTCTCGCAGCGAATTGCCAAACTGAGCCAGGCGCCCGGCGGCGGGCCTGGGGAAGCCGAGGGATTGAGGGCGAAGAGCCGAATGCCGTGATCCGCACCAATCTCCCCTTGTGTTTTTAATTTCCTACTTTTTTCCCGTTGCCGGACTTTTAAAAATAATCAGACTAATTCCCGATGAGCACGACCCTGAAGACCGACTCCGTCTGGTTCACCACCAAGGGCCAGGTCGTCATCCCCGCTTGGCTGCGACGCGAGTTTGAGATTGAGGACGGCACCAAGGCCATCGTGCAGGCCACCCCCGAGGGCATCCTGCTCAAGCCCGTGACCTCGGTGACGATTCAACGGCTGCGCGGGATTCTGAAGCGCAAGCCGGGGGACAAGCCCTTCGCGCAGGAAAGGGCGGAGCACAAGGCGGAGGAAATCGCATTGGAGGAGGCCAAGTATGCCCGCTGCACAGGTCCTCGATAGTCACGCGCTGCTGGCACTGCTGCGCGATGAGCCGGGCGCAGAGGCCGTCGCCGCAATCCTGGAAAAGGCGGGCCAGCGCGACCATCCGGTCCACATGACCGAGGTCAGCTACGCCGAGGTGCAATACATCATCCGGCGCAAGGACGGTGAGGCCGCATGGGCCACCATTGCGGGCGAACTCGAGGCGGCTCCCGTCGAATTCCACCCGGCCACGCGCTCACTGGCCGACACCGCCGCCGGCTTCAAAGCCCGTTTCAAGATCAGCCTCGCCGACGCCTTTGCCGCCGCGCTGGCCAAGGAGAAAAAGGCCGAACTCGTCACCGGCGACCCGGAGTTCAAGGCGCTCGAGAAGGAGATCAAAATCCACTGGCTCAAGTAGCCGCCCTCCCGCTGCGCCCCGACCGGGGTGCGGTAGCGCAAGTCTTCCCCTCGCTTCCCACCAGGCTGATCGTCCATAGACCTTTCCCGCGCGAAGGCATGGACTATCAGTCATGCCGAAACGTGACCCCGTCCTGGCCGCCCTCGGGCAGAACGTCCGCCACCACCGCGAAACCCGCGGCCTGACGCAGGAGAAACTCGCCGAACGGGCGAGCCTCGACCCCACCTACATCTCCGGCATCGAGCGCGGGCTGCGCAACCCCGGCATCAAGAACGTCGCCCGGCTCGCCAAGGCGCTCGGCCTCTCCACGGCGGAACTTTGCAAAGGGGTGGACGCGTGAGCGGAAAGGCCCCACCTCGTAGCAGCGGACGTAAGTCCGCTCAAACCTCCCGCGCCGGCAAAGATCAGAGCCGACTCACGTCGGCTGCTACCTTCAAGGAAGACGCACCGCCCTACCGCACGGATTCTTCTCCCTCTCCGCTTCGGGGAGAGGGCCGGGGTGAAGTGGCCCCGCTCCGCTTCATTGACCTCTTCTGCGGCATCGGCGGATTCCGGCTCGCGTTTGAGCGCGCGGGCGCGCAATGCGTCTTCTCCAGCGACTGGGACCGGTTCAGCCGCCAGACCTACGCCGCCAACTTCGGCGAAGAACCGAAAGGCGATATCAACAAGGTCGATGTTAAAGACATCCCTGCCCATGACATCCTCTGCGGCGGTTTTCCCTGCAAGCCCTTCAGCCTCGCTGGTGTCTCCAAGAAGAACAGCCTCGGCCGCAAGCACGGCTTCGCGGACGAGAAACAGGGCAACCTCTTCTTCTCCATCGCCGACATTCTCGACCGTCACCAGCCGCGCGCCTTCGTGCTGGAGAACGTGAAGCACATCATGCCAGCTCAGGAATCCCCAGTTCCTTCAGGTAGGCGAAAGTCGAATCGTAGAATGCTGGCGAACGTGTCGGATCGCTCTCGCTGCCCGGTGGG